>ERZ857922.1102-NODE-1102-length-35519-cov-7.269174_pt1 | contig 35519 bp, 26 predicted proteins | sample MGYA00519579_ERZ857922 | MGnify/ENA primary metagenome ERZ857922 (study PRJEB31778, sample SAMEA3449375) | human gut metagenome | biome: human gut; feature: human-associated habitat; material: faeces | place: United Kingdom | collected 2010/2012 ... | reverse complement strand
CGAATCCGAATGTTTTTAGAATTGCGAGAGTTGTGAAACAACGGAGCAATTCGTAAGTATCATAATTTTTAAGACTAAGAAAGGATAGGATATTATTATGAAAACATTTATGGGGAAAAATTTCCTTCTGACAACTGATACAGCAAAAGAGCTGTTCCATGATTACGCAGAAAATATGCCGATCATCGACTATCACTGCCATATCAACCCGAAGGAAATCTATGAGGACCGCAAGTTTGAGAACATCACTCAGGTATGGCTTGGCGGCGATCACTACAAGTGGCGTCAGATGCGTTCTAACGGTATTGACGAGAAGTACATCACAGGAGATGCAACTGACAGAGAGAAGTTCCAGAAGTGGGCAGAGACTCTTGAGAAGGCAATCGGAAACCCACTGTATCATTGGAGTCACTTAGAGCTGCAGAGATATTTCGATTATCACGGTGTATTAAATGGTGATACTGCAGAAGAAGTATGGAATATCTGTAACGCAAAGCTTGCTGAGGATTCTATGACTGTTAGAAATATCATCCGTAAGTCTAATGTAAAGGTAATCTGCACCACTGATGATCCGATTGACAGCCTTGAGTGGCATAAGAAGATTGCTGCAGATGAGACTGTAGATTTCAAGGTATATCCGGCATGGAGACCAGATAAGGCAATGAACATTGAGAAGCCAGATTTCTTAGAGTATGTACAGAAGTTAGCTTGTGTATCTGGAATCAAGGTAGACAGTGTAAAGAGCTTGTTAGCAGCAATTGACAACCGTATGGAATTTTTTGATTCCATGAAGTGCTGCGTATCTGACCATGGTTTAAATTATGTTGTATATCAGCCGACAAGCGAGGAAGCAGTTGAGGCAATCTTCCAGAAGAAGGTTAACGGTGAAAAGCTGACTCAGCTTGAAATTGACCAGTATAAGACAGCATTTATGATTCATGTAGGAAGAGAGTATCATCGCCGTGGATGGGTAATGCAGATGCATTATGGCTGCAAGCGCGACAACAATACCTTCCGCTATAACCAGTTGGGACCAGATACAGGATACGATTCCATCAATAATGATGCAACAGCAGCTCAGTTAGCTGATTTCTTAAATGCACTCAGCACTACAAACGAGCTGCCAAAGACAATTCTGTATTCCTTAAATCCAGCTGACAACGAGATCATCGGTACCATTATGGGCTGCTTCCAGGACAGCGAGGCAGTAGGCAAGATCCAGCACGGTTCTGCATGGTGGTTCAATGATAATAAGTCAGGTATGATCAACCAGATGGTAAGCCTTGGAAACCTTGGTCTGCTTGGAAACTTTGTTGGTATGCTGACTGACTCCAGAAGCTTCTTATCCTACACAAGACACGAGTATTTCCGCCGTATCCTGTGTGAGTTAGTAGGAGGCTGGGTAGAGAACGGCGAGTATCCATACGATAAGAAGGCATTAAAGAACATTATCGAGGGTATCAGCTACAACAATGCAAAGGCATATTTTAACTTCAAGGATTGATTTTGAAGTAAATAGTTACCTGAGTTTTTGTAAAATACGATGTCAGGGTCAGCTAATTGTGATTCTGACATTAGTTTAATTTTAGTATGGAGGTGCATAGTATCCTTTATGGATAGTCACAGTATGACCCTGGTGGTCGCTTTAATATTATTAATGATGGGTTCTGCCTTTTTCTCTGCAACAGAGACGGCCTTTTCCTCGCTGAATAAGCCGAGATTAAAAAATATGGCAGCAGAAGGCAATAAAAAAGCAAAGCTTGCATACAAGCTTGCAGAGAATTATGATGAATTGATTTCAAGTACACTTGTAGGAAATAATGTTGTAAACATTGCAGCAACAACAATTGGAACACTTCTCTTTGTAGGATGGCTCGGATCAAATGGAGCTACTGTATCAACTATCTTTATGACAGTGATTACTTTAGTTTTTGGTGAAATCACGCCAAAGAGTCTGGCAAAGGAATGTCCAGAAAAATTTGCAATAACTGTTGCTCCAATTATCAATATTCTAATTACTGTTTTAAAGCCAGTGAATTTCCTTCTGATCAAGTTAAAGAGCAGTGTAGGAAAGCTTTTAAAGGTCAGCGGCACAACGAATGGAATCACCGAGAATGAGCTTCTTACAATAGTAGATGAGGCTGAGCAGGTCGGTGGACTTGACAGTAATGAGAGTGAGCTGATTCACAACGTGATCGAGTTCAATGATCTTCAGGCAGGAGACATCATTACACCGCGTGTTGATGTTACAGCAGTTGATATCACAACGCCAAACGAAGAAATTGCAGATGTGTTCAAGACATCTGGTTATTCCCGAATCCCTGTATACAAAGATACGATTGATGATATTATCGGTATCCTGTACGAGAAAGATTTCCATAACTATGTGGCAGGAACTACAAAGTCAATCGAGACGATCATGAAGCCGGCTGAGTTCATTCCGCCTACAGTCAAGATCTCCGAGCTTTTAAAGAAGTTCCAGCAGACAAAGCTTCATATCGCTGTTGTTGTGGATGAGTTTGGCGGTACGGAGGGTATTGTTACCATGGAAAATATCTTAGAGGAGCTTGTAGGTGATATCTGGGATGAGCATGATGAGGTAGAGGCTGGCATCAAAAAGTTAGATGATGGAAGCTTCATCGTTCCAGAGGACATGGATTTAGACGACTTCTTTGAGCAGTTTTCCATCAATACCGAGACAGAAGCTTCTACTATCAACGGATGGATTACCGAGCAGATTGGAAAGATTCCGGAAGTAGGCGATTCATTTGATTTTGAAAATCCTGTTTCAGAGGAAGAAGATTCCGAAAAGGACAAAGAAAATCAAAACAATAAGCCGCAGAAGCTTCATATTGAAGTGACACAAACCGAGGGACAGAAAGCAGAAGAGATTCATGTGGTGCTCCTCCAGAATGATGAGAGTGAAGAAAGTAAAGAAAAAGCATAATCATCTTAAAAAAGCATAAGTAGAATCGACAGATCTTCCATAGCAGGAGGGTCTGTCGATTTTTTATATAATAGGAAATTCCTCCGACCGGAGGAATCACGATGAAAAAAGCCCGCATAAAAACGGGCATAAGAACAAGGCGATTACTGAAAGAAGTCTATATAGAAACCTATATAGAAACCTTCTTCCGGTTCATCACCATCCCAGTCATCGTCTTCAGTTAAAAAATAGTGCATGTCCAAAAGGTCTGAATCAGACATGTTCTTAACGAGTTTTGCTGTCATTCCTTCCGGAGGATTTTTGATATATTTGTTACGAAGTTCCTCTAAAGATTTAAAATCCATGATTGTATGTACCTCCTATCTGCTGATAGATATAGTATGACGCAGATAGGAAGATAAATCAAGCAGAACGGCATTTAATTTTTGCCATGGACCTTTCGTACATTTCTTCCAGAGAAACTCGCTTGTGGTTAAAATAAAGATCCATCAAAGTCATGGTTGTATTGCATTTGGAACAACGTAACGGATCATAACCAAAAGAGAGAGCTATGTTAGTACGCCATTTAGTAAAGCCGGTAATGAAATTGAGTTTTGATGGATGGAGTGCTTTTCTAAGCTTTTTATCGTTATCGCGATGTCTGGCATAGAGACCGTAATAACGAGTCATTTTATAATGAGGTTCCGGTATATGCTGGATTAGTAAAGAAATGAAATCCAGAGCAGGCATGGTTTTCCGAATGAAAGCGTTGTCTTCGTGCCGGTTATAATGAAAAGTGACATTTTCTCCATCATAAGAATCAATACGACTTAAGGCAATCACAGGACGGCCTAAATAACGGCTGATATATTTAATTACAGTCTGTGCATCGCAAAGATTAGGTTTGGCATAAACATAGAAACCGTTAGAGTCTTTTTTGTAAATGAGAGATTTTGTCTTTTTAAAAGAAGGACCGATACGTTTTTCCAATTCGTTCAGAAGAGCAGTCTGGAAAGACTTGCGAAGAAGAGTATAGTTGAAATGCTTCACAATACGCCAGTCCCCATCGTCAGAGAAACCGTCTTCTGTAATAAGACAATGAATGTGAGGATTCCATTCAAGAGGACGGCCAAAAGTGTGTAGAACACAGACAAAACCGGGGACAAAGTTTTTAGATTTGTTTAACTGATAAAACATCCAAAGAACAACACTGCGGACAGCGTTAAACAAACAATCCAGAAGAGAACGATTCTCAAGGAAAAAGTGACGGAGATCTTCGTCAATGGTAAAAACGCAGTGACGGTGAGAACACTGAATTAATTTAGAAGCCATTGCATTGGATCTGTCCTGAGAGTATTTAACATCACAGGTTGGACAAAATCTGCTCCTACAGCGGAAGGGAACAAATTTAAGATTGCCGCATTTGGAACAGGCATACATCGCACCACCGAAAGCGGGATCGCCACAGTTAATCATCTTGTCAACGTTATCAATAACAGCTTGACGAGGATGTAAGATATATAACATTTCTTCATAATGGTCGTTAAAAATAGTTTGCAGTATATTCATAAGACTATTATACAGGAAAAGTAACAAAAAGAAAACCCCACCCCTCAAGATTGAGGGGCAGGGGAGTTGAATAGGCAAAGCCTATTTTTTATTTAAATTGAACTGTGAATCAAATGACAGTAAGCCCAAAGTGTGCTATGATAGAATTATCATAAATTTAGATTCAAACTTGGAATTGTGAAAGGAGTTTGGCGTAGATGGGAATGTTTGTAAATCCAGATAATTCAGCCTTTCAAGCAGCTTTAAATGCACAAATTTACGTTGACAAAAGTGGTTTACTTGTATATACAAATCGTGTTTTGGCATCTACAGACGCATTTATATGCAACAGCCGCCCACGTCGATTTGGAAAATCAATCACAGCTAATATGCTTGCAGCGTATTACAGTAAAGGCTGTGATTCAAGTAAAATGTTTGAAAAACTAAAAATAAGCCAATCAGATGGTTTTAAAAAACATCTGAATAAATATGATGTAATTCAGCTTGATATTCAGTGGTGTATAAATGCTGCTGGCGGTGCAGATCAAGTTGTTTCGTATATTACAGAAAAGACAATTTCAGAACTGCAAAGCATTTATCCAGAGGTATTAACAACAAAAAATCAGCAAACTTCTCTTCCAGAGACACTTGCAAAAATCAATGTAGCAACAGGAAACAAATTTGTTGTAATTATTGATGAGTGGGATGTTCTAATTCGTGATGAATCGGCCAATTTAAAGATTCAAGAGGAATATATCAATTTTTTGAGAGGAATGTTTAAAGGAACTGAGCCTACGAAATATATTCGGCTTGCATATTTGACAGGAATTTTGCCAATTAAACGAGAAAAAACGCAGTCAGCACTAAATAATTTTGATGAGTTTACAATGTTAAGTGCAAGCAATTTGGCACCTTATATTGGATTTACAGAAGAAGAGGTGAGAACACTAGCATTACAATATAATTGTGATTTTGAGGAAGTGAAAAGGTGGTATGATGGTTATATCCTAAGTGGATTGCAGATTTACAATCCAAGAGCGGTAGTTGGCGTAATGAGAAAAGGGGAATTTAAGAGCTATTGGTCAGAAACAGCATCATATGAGGCAATTGTGCCACTTATTAATCGAAACTACGATGGACTCAAAAATGCTATTATTGAAATGCTGTCTGGTGCAGCAGTAAAGGTTAATACAGCAACATTTAAAAATGATATGCTAGCGATCAAGAATCGAGATGATGTTTTAACATATATGATTCATCTTGGGTATTTGGGGTATGATCAGACAAAGAAAATGGCATTTATTCCGAATGAGGAAATCAGGCAGGAATTGACAGTTGCGGTAGAAAGCCGACGCTGGGATGAACTGCTTATGTTTCAGCAGGAATCTGAGCAATTGCTTACGGCTACATTAAATATGGATGGAGAAGCAGTTGCTTCGCAAATTGAAAAGATTCATAATGACTATGTTTCTGTGATTCAATATAATAATGAAAATTCATTGAGCAGCGTGCTGGCGATCGCTTATCTTTGTGCAATGCAGTATTATTTTAAGCCAATTCGGGAATTGCCGACTGGCAGAGGCTTTGCTGATTTTGTTTTCATTCCAAAGCCAGAATATCAAAATGAGTACCCGGCACTAATAGTTGAATTAAAATGGAACCGCAATGCACAGACAGCTATGCAGCAGATAAAAGATAGAAACTATCCGGCATCCATTCTAAGTTACACGGGTGATATTTTATTAGTTGCAATAAATTATGATAAGAGCAGTAAAGAGCATCAGTGCCAGATAGAGCAGTATCAAAAAGAGTAAGGATCTAAGAAAGAACATAAAAGGAGCCTGCGGTTTTGCAAATGGGTGTCCAGTGAGCTGTAACGAAATTGGTCCGGCGACGAAACCATTGCACCTAAGGGCTTTCGTAAACTTTAAGGGCAGAAACAAATTTTTTAGTTTAAACCCTGCAAAAAAGTAGCTTTTGCATGAATCCTGTGGTAAAATAGTCATATGATGGTGGCAATTTGAACAAAAACCACACGATATTTTAAAGGAGGATGTGCGAATGACTCAAAAAGAACAGAAAAATCAAATCAAAAATCTGCTGGCATGTGCAGAGCGTTTGTTATGCTGTATGACAGAAGTACAGCAGGATATGGACGAAGCAGCAAAGTCAATTAAACAGCAAAAATTACTTTCAGATGAAATCGCGTCAAAACTTGAGAATAAATTAAAAGAATTGCGGGAAGAGACAAAAAATTATACAGATATTTGTGGCGAGACAGGGATAAAAAATCTTATGGAATCTTCTATGTCAGAGGCAAAGAATGTTTTAACAGAACAGCTGCAGCTGATTGAGAAAGAGGAGAGAAGGCTTGCGTATAAGCGTTTTAAGTCCCTGCAGTCGCTAGATCCAGATACAAATGAGCATATTTCGTCATATAAGAATGATCTTAAGGAATTATTGGATGCATATGAAAAAGCACCGTCAGATGAAAAGATAGAGAAAAAATTAGATGCTTACAGTACATTCATGCAGGCACTTGATGAGACAGACAGCGCCAAAGTTATAGCATATATTCTGGAACTGTCGTCTGTATTTGATAATCAGCTGCTTGGAAAGGCATTTGTGGCAAGAACGATTAAAGAAGCATCAAATGAAAGCGATCAGACTGACATTGTAGTGGAAGAAAGTAACGATAAGCCTGCGAAAGATAACGAAGCAGTTGAAGATGCGCAGCTTCTATCAGAGATTGCGGCAGCAAAGCAGCTTCCATTTATTCGTGATGAGGATGTGGCTTGCTATACACTTGAGATTGAAAAAGGAAAAGAAGAGAAAAAAGTTGGAACAAAGAGCTTTTTAAACGAAATTCGTGCAAAGTTTGCAACGGAAAATGGATTGGTTTTAACATGTCTTGATACGTTTGGTGTGCTTTCCATTCAGTTTCTGGCACTCGCAACGAAGAAATCCATGATCACACTCGAAATGTCATTTCGCTACTTATTTGAAAAAGGATATATCAGAATTTATAAAATTCCTGGATTGGATTCTTTTTATTCCCTTTCAGCAAAGGCATGGAAAGCAATGCAGTCAAGAGAAGCACGCAATTATTTAAAAATAAAAGGTATTGTTTATGATAATCAGGCAAAAAATGAAATGAATCTTGATGTGGATGAGGAATCTGTCAATGCAGCGTTTGCAAGGATTGCTTATCTGCGTTTGCTGAATACATTTTATGAGATTATTCAGCCAAATACATCAATGAAGGAAGCAGTTTTTGATGAGTGCTTTGTGGCTGTATTAAATGATGCATCTTCAATAATTATGATTGGTATTTTCTGGAGCTTAAAGGGAAGTAAGGATGAAGAGATTCTTCTTGAAAATATTCGAGAGAGCGTAAATTATGGCACTGATTACGTTATTGTTGCGGGACTAAACAGGGATTATGCAGTTTGCAATGCCGATTATGTAGTAAAAGAAATGACATTTGATCCAAAGTGTGTAATCTGCTACGATTTGCTAAAAAACGAATATTTTGAGTATGTGTCAAATGATCCGTTTTCTCCAAAGAAGCTGTTAGAAAAGAAGGAAAATCAATCAGAAGATCAGTTAGAGTGTCAGCCAGAAAGTCAATTTGAAGATCAATTACCAGATCAGTCAGCAGACTCTTCAAAAGATGAAATACAAAATGCCTGCATGATGATTGTGGAAGAAAAAACTTACTGTGCTACAGCTTATCTCGATGCTGTAAAGGATACAAATGAACAATATAAAATGCTGTATGAGCAGTTAGCTTACGCAGTCAATGATCCTAAAATGAGATGCTCCTATGATTCTCATAAAATCTTTGCAATGTATCCGCAGAATGAGGATATATTGACAAATTATCTTATGCTGTCTACCTGCCTTCGCAATTTTTTTATGAACCATATTGAATATGATTATGAAATGAAGGCATTATATGAGAACATGAAGAGTATTCCTATGACACAGGCTTATCCTGAGCTGATGAGCGCAGCATATCGCATGGTGCAGTTTAAGGGAAAATTCCATAAGGGAATTGATTGCTACGCCGATTATCGTCTAAGGGATCAGATGAAAATTGAACATCGACTGGAAAATCTGGCAGTGCGTGCAAAGGGATATTATGAAACATACGTGTTAGGTCAGCCTAAAAACCATAAAAACGTAAAGCGCTTTGTTGATACATGGAAATTAGTTTTTGCTGAGGATGGTGAGATGGCATCATATCTTCAGGCAATCATGAATGGCGAATACGAGTATGCGAGTCTGTTTCGTGTAAATTTGCTTATTAATTTTATTAGTGATGGCTGTACAGCCGAATATTCAAATCTTAACCGTGAAAAGTTAGGAAACTATATTAATGACTGTTGGGATAAATCAAAGACAAATGGCGGAACCAAATTTAAGACTAGCAATCTTATGAGCGACCTTAGAAATAACCTGACAAATGCTATGGAAAAGGTTATTGGGATTACATGTGAGTGGATTGATCTGGCATCCGGACGCAGCTGTTCTGAAAATGATGCAGGTGAAAAGCGCTACCGTGAGATAAAAAGTGATCTTAGGGCAGAATTAAAAGCTGCTGAAAAAATCGTTCAAAAGAAGGAAACAGCAGAAGATATTTATGTGCAGGCAGGAAAAGCTGTGCTAGCGCAGACAATAAAAGAGCTTCTGGCAAGATTGGATGGCAGATACAAGGAAGAGTCTCACAAATATTTTTACATAGATTTTTTAAGAGGAAGCGAGGTACTTTTAGACGAGGAATATTTCCCAGATAAGCGGGGAAATTTTGCTGATTTTGAGAAATTGTCACTTCCGGCTCGTATTTTGCGTCATTCTAAGCTTGAGCTGTTAAGTTTTGAGGAAAAGCTTGAGCATATTTTCAAGGAATATGGAGACGACTACGGAGCAGCAGAACAGATTTTAGATTATATGCAAAAAAATAGAAATGCAACAGAAGAGTACAATATTCAGGCATCTAAGGAGCAGGCTGGAAAAGATGCTCAAATCCGTCTTAATAACTTTATTGAAAATCTGGAGTTGGCGCAAAGCTATGGACAGATTGAAGAGACAAAGGAAAATAAGAAAGAAAAAATTCAGAAGATCGCAAATGAGTGGTTTGCTTATGCTGATGAGACGAAAAATTATGGCTTCTTCAAACGAATCTTGGAGGAGTACGAGAAAAAACTTCACGAGGACGCAAAGGTGCGCGGAGAGGCACTCCTTCGCGAGGTGGAAGGAATCGAGAATAACGACACGTTAGATGAGTGCCGCAAAAAGCGCATTGCCGCAATAAAAAGCATGATCGAATGTCAAAACTATACAGTGGCAGAGGATCTTTTGTCAAAAATTAATAGTGAAGAGACAGATGAGGAGCGGGAAATTCGAGGCACTGATTATCTGGCAAAGTTTATTGAAGAGTATGACTATAATTATAAGGCAGTTGCTAACAGCAGCAAGAGTCTTAGTGATCTGGCGGTTGTGCGGATTCATAACAAGGACGAAAAGTGGGCAAAGCGCCTTATTGATAACTGGATGAATAACGGACAGGCTTTGGGACAGTATAAGCTGACAGCTCTTCTTGAGGCGCTTGGCTTTTTAGACGCACAGGTAAAGGAGCAGGCAAAGCTTGGAAGAATTGAAAACTATATGGTTACGATTCCTGCTGTAGTAGGAAGAAAAGCAAACTATAAGCATCCGATTGCGGCATTTGGATCAAAGGCGCAGACAGAGGGCTTTCGCGTTGCCTGCCTGTTTGGAAAGTATGATGCAGACCGTCTGATTGAAGAATTAAAAAATATCGGAAACAGCAAAAATACACTAGTTCTTCTTGATTATGCGCTGTCACTTCCAGACAGAAGATTATTTGCAAAAAAAATAAAGGCGAGCTTTAGTGATAAGGTCTTTGCAGTCATTGACCGCGTATTATTAATGTTCTTAGTAAACAATTACAGTGTGCAGTTTATCAATCAGATATTGATGTCTGTTATGATGCCATTTTCATATTGTCAGCCGTATGTGTGGGATTCTTCAAAGGTAATGCCTCCGGAGATATTTATCGGAAGACAGGAAGAGCTTGAAAAAATCGAATCACCTTCCGGTGTCAATATTGTTTATGGCGGACGTCAGCTTGGAAAGTCGGCACTTTTAAAAAAGGCAAAAATGGATATTGATTTTGATGAAAATAATAACCGTGCCGTTTACATTGAAATCAAGGGCATGGATTATGAACGAGCAGCTAAAAAGATTTGCTGTGAGCTGTATGATGCAGGTGTTCTAAAAGAAGAAATTGATACGACAGACTGGGATGTACTAGCAAGGGCAATCAAAAAAAGGCTGCTTGACGATAAAGATGAACGTATTCCTTATCTGTTACTTTTGTTAGATGAGGCAGACACATTTATCGAGAGCTGTACAGAAGTAAATTTCAAACCGTTTGATGCTCTAAAAGAGATTCAAAATATTGGAATGGACCGCTTTAAGTTTGTTATTGCAGGTCTTCATAATATTGTGCGTTTTAAGCGCGATGCAGCATTGTCTAATAATAGTGTGATTACGCATTTGAGCTCGATTACGATCAGACCGTTTCACACAAAGGATGCAAGACAGCTTCTCGAGGAGCCGCTTTATTGTCTGGGATTTCGCTTTCCAAAGGAGCGTCAGGCGCTGATATCACTTATTTTAGCAAGCACCAATTATTTTCCAGGATTGATTCAGCTTTATTGTGCGAATTTAATTGAAGCAATGAAAAAGGATGATTATGCCGGATATGATGAAGGTAATACACCAGCCTATGAGGTTACACAAAAGCATATTAAAAAGGTGCTCTCAGATCCATCCTTTATGAATCAGATCCGTGAAAAGTTTGAGATCACACTTAAGCTTGATGAAGATAACATGTACTATATCATTGCACTTTTGATGGCGTATCTGTATCACCAAAATGCAAACTCAGCAGCTGACAGTGAGGGCTTTTCGGCAGAGGATATCAAAGAGGCGGCAATTGGCGTAGGCATCAATCAGGTTGCCGTTCAGAAAACACAAGTCATTAATGGACTGATGCAGGAGCTTCTTGAGCTTAATATTTTGCGTCATACAGTAAACGAAAAGTATCTGTTCTCACGATACAGCTTCTTCCAGATGATGGGAACATCAGATGAAATTGACAGCCGTTTGCTTGAATACATGGAGAATCAATAACGGGGTGAAACAATGGATAGACTATGGTGGGAAAATATAACAAATACATCACATTTCATTGATCAGATTGTGGAAGCCGTTCAGTCAGGCAGCCATCTGTTTTTACAGCTTCCGCAGTTTGTCCCGTGGTATGAGACAATGAGCGATCTGGTCATATCGAAAATTGAAAGGCAAAACTCAGACCGTTCCCTGAAAATTATTATGGATAGCGGCAAAGATCCGGGGGAATATCTGTTTTATCAATATTGCCGTCAGGAGAAAAGGGCGCAGTATAGGCCAGGAATAGGATATGCGCAGTTTCTTGCAAAAAGCGAAGAGTTAATAATGAACCATTATATCCTCTGGGTAACGCAGGCAGATGCAGCGCAGGCGAAGAAGTGGTACACTTTTCTGGAAGGCTACAGCAAGGCACTTGGCAAAGGGAAAAAAGGCTGTATATTTTTGATTGAAACAAGAGAAGATGTATCAATTCGTGAACGCGGAAGCATCAAAAGACTTGTTTATGAGAAAGAGATAGCACATTATGACACATATCTTTTTGCGATGCTTGCGGCATCCACGCAAAAGCAGACAGAGGGCTTTCGTCAGTATCTGGCAGAAGCTGTCTCATCAGTTGTGCCAGATGATGCAGAGCTTGCCTGCGCATGTATCAAGAGAGGGCGTATATTTTTAGAGGATCCTGTAAAGACAATTGCGTCAATAAAAAAAGAAACATTTAGAAGCGATGGAACGGCCTTTTGGCCTGACATAAGCGAAAAGCAGATTGCAGAACGAATGTGGGAAGCGCAGATTAAGGTAGTATTTCCTATTATAGAAAAGCAGCGAAGCATTATCGTGGAGCGATACAGAAAAGGAATTGAAGCACTTCTTCCAATCACTGGTGCATACGGCGAAATGTTTTTTGATGCCGAGGATGTGGAAATTGGTGTCTTGTCTCATCTGGTATCATTAGGGAGATTAGTTGTCGCTTTCGAAGATGGGAAAATGATTGCAAGGCTTAGAAATGCAAGAAATACACTGGCACATATTAAGCCTATGACACAGACTGAAATTGATGAAATTTTGTAAATAAAAAAGCAGCGACCGGATTGATCGCTGCTTTTTTGCATTATAAGATTCGTATACGAATAATATTTTCCATTGCCTCTAACTTTTTCTCAAATTCATCACTTACAGGCGCTTCTACATCAAACATTGCATATGCATATTCGCCGCGGCTTTTTGAAACCATATCACTGATGTTAACACCAGCCTCACCAAAAAGAGAAGTCAGCTGACTGATAACATTTGGTCTGTTGTAGTGGCATACACAGATACGTGCTGCCTTTTTGCGATAGCCAAGGCTGCAGGATGGGTAGTTGACAGAGTTTTCAATATTTCCATTTTCAAGATAATCCATAATCTGGTTGACAGCCATAACAGCACAGTTTTCCTCAGATTCTTCAGTTGAAGCACCAAGATGGGGAAGTACAAGAGCACCAGGCATATTTACAACAGCTGGATTCGGGAAGTCTGTAACATAGCGGGAAACCTTGCCGCTTGCAAGAGCATCAGCCATGTCAGCATCATTTACAAGAATATCTCTTGCAAAATTTAAGATCTTGACACCATCCTTCATTTGATCAAAAGCACGCTTATTCAGCATACCCTTTGTAGAGTCAAGTGCAGGAACATGGATGGTGATGTAATCACACTGATTATAGATTTCATCATTATCCTTTACGATTGTAATGTGGTGAGAGAGACGAACTGCATTCTGGATGCTTAAATAAGGATCGCAGCCAAAAACCTCCATTCCAAGCTCACTTGCAGCATTTGCAACAAGAACACCGATTGCACCAAGTCCGATTACGCCAAGCTTCTTTCCCTTAATTTCATTTCCAGCAAAAGCCTTCTTTGCCTTCTCAGCTGTCTTTGCAATATTTGGGTCATTCTTATTTTCACGTACCCAGTGACAGCCGCCTGCAATATCACGTGAAGCAAGCATGAGTCCTGCAATAACGAGTTCCTTTACACCATTTGCATTTGCACCTGGTGTATTAAAAACAACAATACCTTTTTTTGCGCAGGAATCAAGCGGAATATTATTCACACCGGCACCGGCACGTCCAATTGCAAGAAGAGAATAAGGAAGTGTCATTTCATGCATAGAAGCACTGCGAAGAAGCACAGCATCAGCATTTTCAATCGAATCAGCGATGCAGTATGTATCATCAAAACGGCTCATTCCGGCATTAGAAATTGGATTTAAGCAATAAACACTTTTCATTTCAAATTCTCCTCCTCAAACTTTTTCATAAATGCAACAAGTGCCTCTACACCTTCCTTTGGCATTGCATTATAGATACTTGCACGCATACCGCCTACAGTGCGATGACCCTTTAAGTTAACAAAACCGGCAGCCTCAGCTTCCTTTACAAATTTGGCATCAAGCTCCTTGTCGCCAGTTACAAATGGAACATTCATTAAAGAACGAGAGGACGGCTCAACTGTACCGTGAAACAGCTTGCTAGAATCAAGATAGTCATAGAGGATCTTTGCCTTTTCTACATTTCTTCTTTGCATTTCCTCAAGACCGCCCATTTTCTTAAGCCACTTGAAGACTTTGCCACAGATATAAATACCATAGCATGGAGGTGTATTGTAAAGAGAATCAGCATCTGCATGGATCTTGTAGCGAAGCATGGTAGGTGTTCCTGGAAGAACATCATCAGTAATAAGGTCTTCACGAATGATTGCAATTACAACACCGGCAGGACCGACATTTTTCTGAACACCGCCGTAAAGCATACCATATTTAGTAACATCAACCGGCTCAGATAAGAAGCATGAAGAGATATCAGCTACAAGTGTTTTTCCCTTTGTATTTGGAAGTGTGTGGAATTTGGTGCCGTAGATAGTGTTGTTTTCACAGATATAAACATAGTCGGCATCGTCATCGATTGGAAGATCAGAACAGTCTGGAATATAAGAAAATGTTTTGTCAGCACTAGAAGCGACAACGTTAACCTCGCCGTAGAGCTCAGCTTCTTTAGCAGCCTTCTTTGCCCACTGACCGGTTACAATATAATCAGCTTTCTTATTTTTCATCAGGTTCATTGGGATCATAGCAAACTGCTGGGATGCACCACCCTGTAAAAATAAAACCTTATAATTGTCCGGAATATTCATAAGCTCACGAAGATCAGCCTCAGCCTCTTTAATGATTGCATCGTAAACCTTAGAACGATGGCTCATCTCCATGACAGACATACCACTTCCCTGATAGTCAAGCATTTCATCTGCAGCCTCCTGCAGTACCTCCTCTGGCAGCACAGCTGGACCAGCAGAAAAATTATAAACTCTTCCCATAAAGAAACCTCCTTATCACTGCATTAGATATTATCGGGCGGTCAAAGACCGGTGAGATGCAGTGATTCACTATGGTGCTTTACCATATTAAAGTCTAATATAATACTCAATTAGAAATAAGTCAATACCTAATTTCAATAATTCTTCACAAGAGGACAAACAATGGACACAAATTTATCAAAGAGTCGTCACATTTGACGCCTAACATTACAAACGATAGCAAAACAGCAATAAGGCTGTTTGCAAAAATGAGATGCAGGAGGACAAGACTTTGATTGAAGTAACAGGTCTGGTAAAAAAATATGGAAACCATGTGGCTGTCGATCATTTAAGCTTTCGTCTGGAGCCAGGAAAGATTTATGGCTTTCTTGGTCCAAACGGAGCTGGAAAATCAACGACCATGAATATGATGACCGGATATATCGGCCCTACAGAGGGAACGATTTTAATTAATGGTCACGATATCGTGAAGGAACCAGCAGAGGCGAAGCGCTGTATAGGCTATCTGCCGGAGCTTCCGCCGCTGTATACAGATATGACAGTATGGGAATATCTTGAATTTGCGGCACAGTTAAAAAATATTCAGGCGAAAAAGCGTCAGGAGAGCATTTTAAATGCTATGAAGATGACTGGACTTGTCGATGTAGCAAAAAGACTTATCAAAAATCTTTCAAAGGGCTACCGCCAGAGAGTTGGTTTTGCACAGGCAGTGCTTGGTATGCCAGAAATCATAATCCTTGATGAGCCGACTGTAGGTCTTGATCCAATTCAGATTATTGAGATTCGTTCACTTATTAAGGAGCTTGCAAAAGAGCATACCGTTATTTTAAGCTCTCATATCCTTTCCGAGATTAGTGCTGTATGCGATGAGATTTTAATTATCTCTCACGGAAGACTAGTTGCAAGTGATACAACAGAAAATCTGATGCACTACATGGATAGTGATGCTATGCTTGAAATCAGCATAAGGGCGCCAAAGGAGCAGGCAAAGAACAGCTTTGCACAGCTTCATCATGTTGTAGCAGTTTTGGAAGCCACAAAGCAGAATGAGGATGATAAGCATCTGAATTTGACCTCATTTGAGATACGTACAGATGGCGCTGATGTGCGCGAAGCTGTATTTGGTATCTGCGCAGAAAAAAATTGGCCGATTTATGAGATGAAATATTCAAAGGCAACACTTGAGGATGTCTTTATGGAGCTGACTGCCGACAATAAGGCTCATGAAGAAGAGATGGATGAGATTAAAAAATCGGCAGAGGAGGCCGTAAAGGAAGCAGAGCAGACAAAGCAGGCCAATAAGGAGGATGACAATGAAAGCAATATTTAACAGAGAATTTAAATCTTATTTCACATCCATGATTGGACCTGTATTTGTGGCCGCACTTGTGCTCGTGACAGGTATTTACTTTATGGTGTATAACATGAGCTATGGCTATCCTTACTTTGCCTACACATTAAGTGCCTCTGCCATCGTATTTGTACTGACTGTTCCGCTTTTGACAATGAGAAGCTTTTCAGAGGAGCGTCATTCAAAGACAGATCAGCTTCTTTTGACATCACCGGTATCTGTGACACAGATTGTTTTAGGAAAGTTCTTTTCAATGGCAGCAGTTGTTGCGATTCCATGTGTGATCTTTTGCCTGTGTCCATTGATCATTAAGAGCACTGGAACAGCATATTTTCTTGTTGACTATTCAACTATTCTTGTATATTTTCTGATCGGCTGCGCTTATGTTGCCATTGGAATGCTGATCTCAGCAATGACAGAGAGTGTCATCATCGCGGCAGTTGGAACGATCATTACACTGCTTTTGATCAATTTGTCAAATGGTCTTTCCCAATATGTGCCAAATACAGCAATTGCCTCTTTAATAGGCTGTCTGATTCTTTTAGTTCTTCTTTGCGTCATTGTCTATGTAATGACAAAGAGCAATGCAGCTACGTTTGGTCTTTTGATCGGTGGAGCAGCAGTTTTAATCATTCTTTACGTTGTAAAGCCAGCTCTTTTTGAGGGACTTGTTCCAGGAATGATCGAAAACATAGCATTTGCAAAGGTAATGACAAGCTTTGTTTCTGATTATGTGTTTGATGTAAAGGGTGTTGTGGAGCTGATCTCGATTTGTGCGGCATGCATCTTCCTTACCACACAGGTAATCCAGAAGAGAAGATGGAGCTAAGATAAGCGCTAGATTGGTGTAAGAAAAAAGCCGAAAAAGCGGCAGAATGAGAGGAAAGCAGGCAGGAATGGATATCAAAAAAAAGAAAGAAAAAAAGCCGTCAGGTAAAAATATTTCATCTGTAGTGCAGCTGAAAAACGGAAGCTTCAGCCTTGTAGTGACGGCAATTGTGCTGGCAATTATTGTAGTAGTAAATTTGATTATAGGACAGCTTCCATCAAAGTTATTAAATTGGGATTTGAGCGAAACTGGAATTTTCAGTGTTTCAGATACTTCCAAAGAATTATTAAAGGACTTAGACAAGGATGTTACTGTTGAGGTAGTGGCAGAGACGGGAAATATAGACTCTCGTATTGAAAAGTTTATCTCTATCTATGGCGATCTCTCATCTAAGTTAAAGGTTAGCTATATAGACCCTGTTCTTCACCCTGAAATTCTTACAAAGTATGGAATTTCAGCAAACTCTGTTGTTGTATCATGCGAGGAAACTGGAAAGAATCAGGTAATTTCCTTTAGCGATATAATTGTAAGTCAGCAAAATTATTATGGCTACAGCAGCGAATCAGAATTTGATGCAGAGGGTCAGCTGACAAGTGCTGTTGCAGCTGTTACCTCCGATAACGATAAAAAGATTTACATGTTAAGAGGCCATGGTGAGTCAGCAATAAGTCAAGAGCTTGGCGAGCTGCTTACTAAAAACAGCATGACAACATCAGATTTAAATCTTCTTGAGACAGCATCTGTGCCGGATGATTGTGATCTTTTGATTATCAACAATCCTACAAGTGATCTTGGAACTGATGAATATACAGAACTTCATAACTATCTGTATCAGGGCGGAAATGTGCTTTTGCTTCGCGGTGTCACCGATAAGGAGCTTACAAACTTCAATGAGCTGATGGAAGATTATGGTATGACTATGGTAAACTCCTATATTGGAGATCGTGATCGCTATTACCAGAGAGCACAGAGTGCGTTCTATTTCTTCCCAATGATCACAAGCAATGACACAAATGTAGAAACAACAAGCAGCATCTTAGTCGGTGCAGTAGCAGGTATGACAGCATCAGAAAATACACCAGAAGATGTAACACTGACAACACTTTTAACTACAAGTAACAATGCATTTCGTGAAGGAAACAGCAATGAGGCAACACAGTTTATTCTGGCAGCATCAGCACAGAAGACAGTACCAGCAGATACAGAAAGCGAGAGCGAGTTAGAATCTGGCAGTGATACAAAAGAAACTGAAAAGACATCCACTGAGAGCGTTTCAGAGGAAGCTTCAACTGAAAGTGTAACTGAAAATGCATCAGAGGAAGTTACATCTGAAGCAGCATCAGAGGCAGAATCTACCGAGGAAAGCACTCTTGAGGATGTTCTGACTGACATTTCAGTTGGAAACACAGATGGCTGGCTTGAGACACCATCAGCAGATTCTAAGCTGACTGTTATCTCAGCATCCACCATGATTGATTCCAGTTTGATTGGAAACTTCACTGGAATTGAAAACTTAAATGAGTTCATTAACATCGTATCATCTTACTTCGATGATGTTCAGAACGTATCAATTCCGGCAAAGAGCCTTTCAGTTACTTACAATACTGTAACAGGAAGTAGCATTTGGAATGCATTGTTTATAATCATCATCCCAGTCTTTTCAATTGTTGCGGGATTGGTTGTATGGATCCGCAGAAGAAAGGCATAATGGTGTGAGTATATGACAAAGAATACAAAAAAACTACTTGGTTTAGTCGGTGCGCTTGCCGTCCTTGGAGGCGCATACGGCACAATAGTATTGATCAATCAGCATAATGAAGAAAAAAAAGCCGAGCAGTCAAAGGCAGAAAAAGAGGCAAACACCTTTTATTTAAGCCAAATGGAAGAGCCTGTTTCAATCAGCTACACAAACAGCTACGGAACATTCGCATTCAGCTATGACACTGAGAACGAGACTTGGAGCTATGACAGCGACGAGCACTTTCCTGTCACACAAAGTTATTTGACTTCCATTTCAAGTGATTTAAAATCATTTACTGCAGAGCGTAAGCTAGAGGAAGTACAGGATGACTTGTCAGTGTATGGTCTGGACAATCCAAGCTGCACGATCACAGCAAAGGGATCTGATGACACAGAGGTAACGATCCAGATTGGAAACCTTAACAGCTATAATTCAGACTATTATGCAAAAGTAGAAGGCTCAGATGATATTTATACAATAGCATCAAGCTATGTCTCAGATATCAGCAACGATATTTCAGCGTTGCAGGAAAAGGAAAGCTTCCCAACCATCACCAGCACATCCATCACAGATGTACAGCTGGTAAAAGACGGCACTACAATTGATATGGAAAAGGAAGTTACACAAGAACCGGCAACCGAGGAAGAGACGACCGAAAACGCATCCGAGGAAGCGGAAACGGGAAGTGAAGTATCAGAAGAAGAGACAACGAAAGCTGTATCAGATTCTACAGAAGAAGGATTAACAGAAGAGGAATCAACCGTAGAAATGGTTGATGTAACACACTGGGTATTCACACAGGATAATAAGACACAGCGCGTTGACGAAAGTGACGATATTCATGATTTGTTAGTCAACATGGTAGGTCTTACCTTCAACGACTGCGCAGATTATTACGCAGACGAAGAAGAAAAAGAATCCTATGGCTTAACAGACGGTGCAACAGTTCTTACAATAACATACCAGTCAGGCGAAGAAGAAACAACCTTAAAGCTGACAATAGGAGCCACAACAGAAGACGATGCATATTACTACGTCTCCATGGACGACTCAGATCAGGTCAACACAGTCAGCAAAGAAAGTTTAGACGCGGTCTTAGATGCTATTTCTGGGTATGAGATGTAATTAGTTACAGTTCACGCGTCATGTTACGAAAGCCCTTCGGTGTAATGTTTTCGTCGCCGGACCAAACTCCGCAGGTTCCTTTTATGTTCTTTCTTATCATACATTACTTTGAAAGACCTGCTCCAAGTGTCCGGCTTGTGAAATACATTCACCTTCGGGCTTTGCTGCAATATTGGCTTATCCGTGAACAGTAACCCGAATAAATATACACATATAAAAGAAAAAGAAAAATCATTGACGAACTTTTTATTATCCAGTAGAATAAGAATAATGCAGGAAATTAGGCAGTTGCGCATGCAGCTGCCTGATTTTAAAATTTTGTGTGCAGTTTGGCACAGCAAAAGCAGGTATTTACAAGCAGGAGGACTCGATTATGGGTATGACGATGACGCAAAAAATTCTGGCTGCAGCAGCAGGGCTGTCAGAGGTAAAGGCCGGACAGCTGATTGAGGCAGATCTGAGCCTTGTTTTAGGCAATGACATTACCTCTCCGGTAGCGATCCACGAGATGGAGCGCTTTGACAAAAAGGGAGTATTTGATAAGGACAAGATTGCACTAGTACTCGATCATTTTGTTCCGAATAAGGATATCAAGTCTGCCGAGCATTGTAAGTGTGTAAGAGAATTTGCAGGCTGCAACGAAATCACAAATTTCTTTGATGTAGGAGAGATGGGAATTGAACATGCACTTCTTCCGGAAAAAGGACTTGTAGTTGCAGGAGACGTTGTAATTGGTGCTGATTCACATACATGTACATATGGTGCGCTTGGCGCATTCTCCACTGGTGTGGGAAGTACAGATATGGCAGCAGGCATGGCAACAGGAAAGGCATGGTTTAAGGTACCGTCCGCAATCAAATTTGTGCTTACTGGAAAGCCGGCTGAGTATGTAACTGGCAAGGATGTTATCTTACATATTATTGGAATGATCGGTGTTGACGGAGCACTGTATCAGTCTATGGAATTTACAGGAGATGGTATTTCTTATCTTTCAATGGATGATCGTCTTTGTATTGCAAATATGGCAATTGAGGCAGGCGGAAAGAATGGTATCTTCCCGGTAGACGAGAAGACTATCGCCTATATGAAGGAGCATTCCACAAAGGAATATAAGGTTTACGAGGCAGACGAGGATGCTGAGTATACGGCAACATATACTATTGATCTTAGCAGCTTAAAGCCAACAGTATCCTTCCCACATCTGCCAGAGAACACTCATACTATCGATGAGGTAGGCGACATCGCAATTGATCAGGTTGTAATCGGTTCATGTACAAATGGACGTATCGAAGATCTGCGTGCAGCAGCAGAGATTTTAAAGGGCAGAAAGGTAAAGAAAGGCCTTCGCTGCATCGTAATTCCGGCAACACAGGCAATCTATCTTCAGGCAATCGAGGAAGGACTTGTTCAAACCTTCATTCAGGCAGGAGCTGTTGTCAGCACACCGACCTGTGGACCATGTCTTGGCGGATACATGGGTATTCTGGCTGCGCATGAAAGATGCGTTTCTACCACAAACCGTAACTTTGTAGGACGTATGGGCGATGTAACAAGTGAAGTATATCTGGCAAGTCCATATGTTGCAGCAGCAAGTGCTGTAACCGGAAAAATCTCCGGACCAAAGGACGTTTTATAAAGAAGTCTCGCAGACTGTGACATAAAAACAGCTGGTCAGGCGATTCAGAAAGGTATGGTAAAGAAGATATGAAAGCAAATGGATGTGTATTTAAATATGGCGACAACGTGGATACGGATGTAATCATTCCGGCACGTTACTTAAATTCATCAGATCCAGCAGAGCTGGCAAAGCACTGCATGGAGGATATCGATAAGGATTTCGTTTCAAATGTAAAGAAGGGTGACATCATCGTTGCGGATAAAAACTTTGGATGCGGCTCCTCAAGAGAGCATGCACCGATTGCAATCAAGGCAGCAGGTGTAAGCTGTGTAATAGCAGAGACCTTCGCAAGAATTTTCTACCGCAACGCAATCAATATTGGTCTTCCGATCATTGAATGTCCAGAGGCAAGCAAAAAGATCAAGGCAGGAGATCAGGTAGATATTGATTTTAATACTGGTGTCATTACAGACCAGACGACAGGAGAAACCTTCCAGGGACAGGCATTCCCGCCATTCATGCAGAAAATCATCAGTGAGGGCGGCTTGATTAACTACATTAATCACAAAGAATAATTGTAACTATTCAGAGCCATGCAAAATTGCTTTCTGTGAATGCTTGCATTCAGACAGAATAGCAATTTTATATGGCGAGGTAACCACATGAGCAAAATAGAAGCATCGAAGATGCGATTTTGCGAATGGGGTTCTGAATAGTTATGAATAATCAAACAAATGCGAAAAAAGGCGGACTGAGTTGATCAGCCCGTCTTTTCGCGTTCTTCATCACAAATGTCTTTCATTAGGCATATCTATTTTCATCGTAACAACAAAAGATATGTCGAAAAAAGGAAAAATACCCGAAAAACTGGGAAAGAAAAGATGAAAAAAAGCCTGCTTTTTGTCGAATAATAGTGGTCAGACCGCGAATCCTGCGAAGCATTTTCCGTGCGTTTTGAAAATAACTTCGTTATAATGTACGTGTGTTGAGACATATAAATAACTAGCTGCAAAAAAAGTTATATACAACCAGTTAGCAGAATAACTAGTACATGCAGCAGCCGCTATGGTACCAGCAGCTGCGAATAAAAAGCAGGAGGAATCAAAAATGCCAGAAAGAAACGCAGAAAATAACAGAGTCAGTGTCATTGGAGTTGTCGTGTCAGGGTTTGAGTTTAGCCATGAGGTCTTTGGGGAGAGCTTTTACATAATGGAGCTGTCAGTAAATCGCTTAAGCGATCAGTCTGATACGATCCCTGTGATGATTTCAGAGCGTCTTATCGATATCAATCAGGATTACAGAGGACGCACAATGGAAGCAATCGGACAGTTTCGTTCTTATAATCGTCATGAGGGAACGAGAAATCGTCTTGTGCTCTCTGTGTTTGTCAGAGAATATCATTTCATGGAGGCATTTACAGATTATACGAAGACAAATCAGATCATGCTTGACGGGTACATCTGTAAACCGCCGGTGTATAGAAAGACACCGCTTGGACGTGAGATCGCAGATCTTCTGGTAGCAGTCAACCGCCCTTACAGCAAGAGTGATTATATTCCCTGTATTGCATGGGGACGAAACGCCCGCTATGTGTCCACTTTTGAGGTTGGCACCAGACTTCGCGTGTGGGGCCGTGTTCAGAGCAGAGAGTATATGAAAAAGATAAGCGAGACTGAGAGTGAGAAACGAATTGCATATGAAGTTTCCGTAAGTAAATTAGAATATGTCGAACAGAAGGGTTGACAGCACTGTAAAATTGATGTACACTAAAGAAAATTCATACAAAAGGTAGAGGTTGCGCTACTGATGAGTAGGCTGATGGATGCAGGCAAGAGCAAGGGAAGTTAGCTAAAAGGCATTGGCGCCGAAAGAATGGCTGTGCAAAGGCTGTTCTTGGGCATATATCGAATAGGTATATGACTGTCATCTGTTCACAGATGGGGAGCTACTAAGGGAAATAGAAAAAGAAAACCTTATGAGCCGGCCGCATGTGACCGGCTTTTTCTTTGGAGAAATCCCAAGACACTCTGGTGGCTGCATTTGAATAGAGTATTACCTGAATCAAGAAAGGATGGTATTATTATGCCAATATTTAAGGGAGCAGGAGTTGCAATCGTCACTCCATTTACACAGGATGACAAGGTTAATTTTGAAGAACTGGGAAAAATGATTGATTTTCAGATTGCCGGAGGAACAGATGCGATCATCATCTGCGGAACAACAGGTGAATCTTCTACATTGACTCATGAAGAGCATGATGCATGTATCAAGTTTGCTGTTGAGCATACAGCAGGAAGAGTTCCTGTTATTGCAGGTACAGGATCAAACTCCACAGCAGAGGCAATTCGTTTGTCCACACATGCACAGAATAACGGTGCAGATGCGCTGCTTCTTGTAACACCATATTATAACAAGGCAACACAGAAGGGTCTGATTCAGCATTATACTGCAATTGCAAACAGCGTAGATCTGCCAATCATTCTGTACAACGTGCCGTCACGTACAGGTGTTAACATTTTGCCGCAGACTGCTGTTACACTGGCAAAGAATGTAAAGAATATTGTAGCAGTCAAAGAAGCAAGCGGAAATATCTCTCAGGTAGCAGAGCTTGCCGCACTTGCAGACGGCTGCATCGATATCTACTCTGGAAATGATGATCAGGTTGTTCCGCTTCTGTCACTTGGCGGTGTGGGTGTTATCTCCGTTTTATCAAATGTAATGCCTAAGCTGACACATGATATGGTTATGAGCTACTTAAACGGTGATGTAAAGTTAAGCCGTCAGCTTCAGCTGTCTGTTATGAACTTAAATAAGGCACTTTTCTGTGAAGTAAATCCTATTCCGGTAAAGGAAGCACTGAATATGATGGGATGGAATGCAGGTGCAGTACGTTCTCCTCTGTGCGAGATGGAGCCGCAGCATAAGGAACTGCTTCGTAAAGAATTAGCGGCAATGAAGCTGATTTAAAACTGATCTGAAACTGACCTTAAGACGGAGGAACAAACGATGGTACGTATTATTTTAAACGGATGCAATGGTGCAATGGGCAAGATGTTAGCTAATATCATTGCACAGGATGAGCAGGCACAGGTTGTGGCTGGAATTGATATCACTCAGGCAGCCGATACACCATTTCCTGTATTTGAATCTATCAAGGAGTGTGATGTAGAGGCTGATGCACTGATTGATTTTACCGTTTCAAAAATTACAGATATGGTATTAGATCAGTGTGCACAAAAAGGACTTGCACTAGTTCTCGCAACAACAGGACTTTCCGATGAGCAGCTTGCTCATGTGCAGGAGACAGGAAAAACAATTCCGATTGTACAGTCCTACAACATGTCTCTTGGAATCAATACACTTGCAAAGATCGTAGAGCTTATTACGCCTGTACTTGCAGACGCTGGATTTGATATCGAGATCGTAGAGCGCCATCACAGACGCAAGCTTGATGCACCAAGTGGTACAGCAATCATGCTCGGAAACGCAGCAAACAAATCATTAAATGGTGAATATCATTTTGTATTTGACCGCAGTGAAAGACGCGAGAAGAGAGATCCAAAGGAGATCGGATTCTCAGCAGTCAGAGGTGGAACCATCGTAGGCGTACATGATGTAATTTACGCAGGAGAGGACGAGGTAATCGAACTGAACCATCAGGCATTCTCCAGAGGTGTATTTGCAAAGGGCGCTGTCCAGGCAGCAAAGTTTCTGCAGGGAAAAGAGCCAGGTGTATATACCATGCGCGATGTAATTGGATAATATGATACCAAAGCCAAAAGGCATGTTTTTGAAGATTGCGGGAGTGCAAAGCACGTAGCAATCTGGTATCATTAGAAAGCCCCGGGCAGAGCCCGGGGCTTTTTTCATGTCAGTGGTATGATAATCAGAAGCCGCATCCACAGCAGCTAAGTAACAGGATCCAGATCAGGGCATCACAGCCACAGCCGTTTCCATTGTTAAAGAAGCCATTGCCGCCGCCGCATCCGCAGCCATCATTGTTATTCCATCCACCACAGAATAACAGGATAAGGATGATCCACATGCAATTGCATCCGCCAGAAGTAGTTGTCTGTGTGCATCCGCCGCAGTTTGTTGCTGCCAAATCACTCATAGGAGATACCTCCAAAATCATTTACAGTGTATCTTATGCGTCATAGTCTCAAGGAGTTACACTTTTTTATTTTTCTTTCGCCGTTTCTGTAATAATGAGGAAACCTCGCAGAATATATCTTCACTGATCAAAGCAGGATGAGCATTAGGATAAATAATCCATTCAGTGCTTGACAGCTTAATGCGTTTTTTGCTCTTAGCACTTTCCTTTTTTGTAGTTCCCTGAATAAGCGTACCAGTATAGACGGGATTAGTTAGAATATGGCGCACACTTGAGGCAGACCATTTTGGAATTTTGCCGTCAGCTTCATCTGTGATTTTATTTTTAGAAAAAGGCGTCTGAAATAAAATGCCCTGCTGGATCTTATAAAAGCATGGCGGCATAACCTGCTTTTTAGTGAGCAAAGAAGCGATTTTTGAAAGACTAAATCCATCAATATAAAGCTGATAAATTTCCCGTACAACGGCGGCAGCAGGCGGATCAGGAATTAAGCTGTGCAAATGGGCAGGGTCCTTTGTATAGCCATAACAAGCAAATGAGCCAATAAACTGGCCACGCATCATCTTATCGCGAAGAATCTGGCGAATATTATCGGAAAGATCCTCACTGTACCATTCATTAATCAGCCCATTTATCTGTCGAAGCCGTAAATTTTTCATGTCATTTGTATCAACACCATCACAAATTCCAATCAGACGGACGTGCCAAAGAGGAAACACTTCATTTAAATAATACTGAGCCGTCTCCATATCCCTGGTAAAACGTGACTGGTTTTTGCAAAGAATCGTGTCAAAACGCCCACAGCGAGCATCCTCAATCATGCGGCAAAAAGCAGGACGTGTATTATCAAGTCCAGAATAATTTTCATCCACATACATACAATAGACAGAGAATCCATTTTTCTTCGCATATTCGCAAAGCAGCTTCTGCTGATTTTGAATGCTTTCGCTTACCTCATCACAAGCCAGATTGTCATCCTCGCGGGAAAGACGGCAGTAAATAGCAGCCTTTTTCTCCATCCGCATAGCTCCTCTTTTACCCCTTTTTATCAGATTATGAAAATATACAAATAAACGTGTTAGAGTTTACTTTGCTTAAATTAGCCTTAAGGTGTAATGGTTTCGTCGCCGGACCAAACTCCGCAGGTTCCTTTTATGTTTTTTCTTATCAAAAGTTACTTTGAAAGACCTGCTCCAAGTGTCCGGCTCGTGAAATCCATTCACCTTAGGGCTCTTGTAATACAATTGCGAAAAAATTTCAATAATAGCCCTTGACATATGGCGCAAAAAAAGGTATAGTTAAATCAACGATTAAACAACCGTTTAATTGAAAGAGAGCGAAACAATACGCCAAAACAAAAAAAGAAAGGATGGCAAACATTATGAGAAAGACATTCGAGTTAGAGGATTTAGACTGCGCAAACTGCGCTGCAAAGATGGAGGAGGCAATCAAGAAGCTTCCTGGTGTAAAGAGAGTTTCTGTAAACTTCATGACACAGAAGATGATTTTAGATGCTGAGGACAGCCAGTTTGATGAAATACTGCAGGCAGCAGTAAAGTGCATTGCAAAGGTAGAGCCAGACTGCAGAGTAGTTCTGTAAGCACACAAAAAGTGAAAGAAGTGGTTTAGTTATGTTAAAGAAGATGACAAAAAAGCAAAAAAAGCAGTTTTACAAGATTGTGGTAGCCTTTGTGCTGTTGATTGTCGGAGTCATTCTTCCGATTCCAGAGCTTTATAAGCTTATATTTTTCATTCCTGGCTATTTGATTGTTGGCTATGATGTGCTAGTGAAGGCAGGAAAGAATATCACAAAGGGTCAGGTGTTTGATGAAAACTTTCTGATGGCAATTGCAACAATTGGTGCATTTGCGCTGCAGGAGTATACAGAAGGAATAGCCGTTATGCTGTTTTATCAGGTAGGAGAGCTGTTCCAGTCATACGCTGTAAATCAGTCAAGAAAATCAGTTGCATCCTTAATGGATATCAGACCTGACAGTGCAGTTGTTCTTCGTGATGGCGTTGAGGAAGAGGTATTTCCAGACGAAGTTGCAGTAGGTGAGACGATCATTGTAAAGCCAGGTGAGCGTATTCCTCTTGATGGTATTGTGTTAGAGGGAAGCAGCATGGAGGATACAAAGGCTCTTACAGGAGAAGCCGTTCCAAGAAAGGTATCTGTTGGCGATGAGATCATCAGCGGCTGTATCAATCTGACGAATATCTTAAAGATTCGCACCACAAAGGAATACGGCGAGTCAACTGTAGCAAGAATCCTTGATCTTGTTGAAAATGCAAGCAGCCAGAAAGCAAAGGTAGAAAACTTTATCACCAAGTTTGCACGATATTATACGCCGATTGTTGTCGGTCTGGCAGCATTTATTGGTTTGATCGTTCCGATTTTCCTGCCAGGTCATCCGTTTGCAGAGTGGATTTATCGTGCATTGTCATTCTTAGTTTGTTCCTGTCCATGTGCACTTGTTATCTCAGTACCGCTTAGCTTCTTTGGAGGCATTGGCTGTGCAAGTAAGAATGGTGTGTTAGTAAAGGGAAGCAATTACCTAGAGGCTGTATCAAAAGCAGAAACTATGGTATTTGATAAGACAGGTACGCTGACAAAGGGAACATTTCGTGTGACAAAGCTTGCCCCGGTAGAGGGAAGCAGCGAGTCATCACTTCTTTTAAACACAGCTACAGCAGAGCAGTATTCCAGTCATCCAATCGCATTGTCTGTATTATCTGCATGGAAGGAAAAAAATGGCGGTGAGCTGGCAAAGGTAGAGGATGCACAGGAGATTGCAGGAAAAGGATTAAAGGTAACTGCCGGTGGTCATGTAATCCATGCTGGAAATCAGAGCCTTATGGCAGAACTTGGCTTGACAGTTCCGACACCAGAGGAAGCGGCAACTGTTGTATATACAGCAGTAGACGGCGTATACAGCGGCTATCTTTTAATTTCCGATGAAGTAAAAGAGGATGCAAAAGAGGCAATCAGCCGCCTGCATCATGTCGGCGTAAAGAAAACAGTTATGCTGACAGGAGACAGAAAAGCCATAGGTGAGTATACAGCAAAGCTGCTTGATCTTGATGAAGTGCACACCGATTTGCTTCCGGCAGATAAGGTAAGCTATGTCAATGATTACTGCAATAAAAAGACAAAAGGCAGAATGGTTTGCTTCGTAGGAGACGGCATCAACGATGCACCAGTTCTTGCAAGAGCTGACGTTGGAATAGCCATGGGCGGACTTGGATCTGATGCAGCAGTTGAGGCAGCAGATATTGTAATCATGGAAGATCAGCCGTCAAAGCTTGCCGATGTAATTCAGATAGGAAGAAGAACAGTTCAGATCTGCAACCAGAACATTGTATTTGCAATTGCCGTCAAAGTTATTATTCTTGCACTTGTAGCAGCAGGATTTGCAAATATGTGGGCAGCTGTATTTGCTGATGTAGGTGTTGCAGTTATAGCCATCTTAAATGCAATGAGAACATTATACTATAAACCACAGAAATAAGAGAAAAGAGAGCACAGAAATGTGTTCTCTTTTTTTAGAAGAAAATGAAATTATATTCACTATTTTTATAGAAGATTATTTCTATTTTTAAGAAAAAAGTAAAAATTGCGTTATATATAGGAAAAATGTTATTGCAAAGCGACTTCTTTGTATGATATGATGAAAGAAGTGGTTAACCACGGACTCTATAAATGCTAAAGGAGAAACCTTTTATGGCAACATATCTTATTGACTATGAAAATGTCAAATCAGAAGGTATTAAAGGAATTGCGCAGCTTAGCGAAGAAGACCGCGTTGTGATCTTTTATAGTCACAATGCAGACACCATTACTTTTGAAGCAATGGATATGATTTTTAATTCAAAGGCACAGGTATCAAAGTACAAAATTCTGTGCGGTGGAAAAAATGCACTTGATTTTCAGCTATCCACATATCTGGGCTATCTGATTCATGAGGCAAAAGATTCCTATTTCTATATTATCAGTAAAGACAACGGATTTAAGCACGTAGTAGATTTTTGGAAGAGAACATTCCGCTTTGACGGATATGTATACTGCTTTGCGACAATCGCAGATGGCAATGCAAGACAGAACCGCTTTAAAAATGCAACTGCAAAAGAGCGTGCACGTGCAATGGAAGAAGAACTCGCAGCAATGAGCGAAGAGCTTGAGGCTCAGGGTGACAGTGACTTAGAAGAGTCAGAAGAAGACTCTGCACCAGAAACAAAAGAAGCTGTAAAAGAAGCTGTAAATGAAGCTGTAAATGAAGCTGTAAATGAAGCAGAGGCTGTTAATGACAAAGAAAGCAGTGAAGCAGAAGAAATGATGCAGGAAGAAGAGCCAGAAGAAACAGATGAAGTGGCTGAACAAGAAATAGAAGAAGCACCTGCAAAGGAAGAAGTACAGGAAGAACCTACAGAAGAAGAACCAGTACAGGAAACAGAGTCAGTACAGGAAGAGCCTGCAAAAGAATTAGTACAGGAGACAGAACTGGTACAGGAAAAGTCTGCAGAAGAGCCAGTACAGGAAAAATCTGCAGAGAAAGAATCTGCAGAAGAACCAGTACATGAACCAGAACAGCAAAAAGAAAACAAAGAACCAGAAAATTTTGCATCTGATACAATAATTTATCCAGTTCAGCAGCATAAGCCAATTTCTGTAATGCCACCTGCACAGCTTCCAGATTCTGTCAGAAAGGAGCTTGAAAAGGCAGATGCGCAGTATAAGGATAGCAGCGAGGAAGATCTTCAAAAGAAGATTGCTGCGGCAGTGTCAGCTTCAACTATTACTGTAGTGGAAAGCGGAATGACCATTCATCATGTAGAAGAAACTAAGACAAAGCCGGTAAAGAAAAAGGCACCTGCAAAAACGAAAAAAGCACCAAAGCAGGAAGAAGCATCAGAAAATGAAGTAAAGCCAAAGAAGACAAGAACAGCTAAAACTTCAAAGAAGAAAACAGAAAAAGAAGCTTTAGCAGCAGAAGAAAAGCTAGAAGAAAAGCCAGCAGAAGAAAAGCCGGCGAAGCCAGCCAGAAAGCCAATTACAAGAAGCACAAGAGCTAAAAAAGAGGCAGCGCCAGCTGAGGAAAAGCCAGTAAAGGAAAAAACGGCAAAAGAGAAGCCAGCTGAGGAAGCAACGGAACCAAAAAAGCCAGCGCGCAGAGGACGCCGTCCGAAGGCACAAAGCAACATTGCAGCAAGCTTTGAATAAATATAAAAAAAGGAGATGTGAATAATGAAATATTATTTAGCAGTTGATATCGGTGCATCAAGTGGAAGACATATTTTAGCACATCTTGAGGATGAAAAGATCGTTCTTGAGGAAATGTATCGTTTTACAAATGGAAATGTAACAAGAGATGGTCATCTGTGTTGGGAGTTAGACAGACTGTTTGAGGAAATTGTAAACGGAATTGCAGCCTGTGCAAAGGCAGGCAAGGCACCATCATCTATGGGTATCGATACATGGGGTGTTGACTTTGTTCTTCTTGATAAGAATAATCAGATTCTTGGAGATACAATTGCATACCGTGACAGCCGTACAGATGATATGGACAAACTTTTAGAGACAATGATCTCCCCAGAGGAGCTGTATGAGCGCACAGGAATCCAGAAGCAGCTGTATAATTCTATCTATCAGCTTCTTGCAATCAAGAATGAGCATCCAGAGTATATTAAGAATGCAGAGCATTATCTGATGGTTCCAGAGTATTTTAACTATCTGCTTACCGGAGTGATGATGAACGAGTACACCAATGCAACGACAGGACAGCTTGTAAATGCCGTTACAAAGGATTGGGACTACGAGCTGCTTGACAGAATCGGCATTCCATCTAAGATCTTTGGAAAGCTTCATATGCCAAAGACAAGCGTTGGTATGTTAAAGCCAGAGATTGCAAAAAAGTGCGGATGCCAGACAGAAGTAATTCTTCCGGCAACACACGATACAGGCTCCGCTGTTTTGGCAGTTCCGGCAAACGATGATGACTTTATCTATTTAAGCTCAGGTACATGGTCACTTATGGGAATAGAGAGAAAGTATGCAGAGTGCAGCTTAAAGAGCATGAAGTATAACTTTACAAACGAAGGCGGTTATGATTATCGTTTCCGTTATTTAAAGAATATTATGGGTCTGTGGATGCTGCAGAATGTCCGCAAGGAAATGAATACAGACAATAAGACCTACACGTTCCCAGAGCTGATTGCAATGGCAAAAGAGGCAGATGGCTTTCCGTCAATTGTAAATTGCAATGACAGCAGCTTCCTTGCACCAAAGAGCATGACAGATGCAGTACGCTATTACTGTGAGAGAACAGGCCAGAAGATTCCACAGTCTATGGGTGAGGTTATGGTAGTTATCTACAATTCACTTGCTCAAAGCTATAAGGATACTGTTGCAGAGCTTGAAGAAATGTCTGGACGCAAGTTTTCAAGAATCCATGTTGTAGGCGGCGGCTGCCAGGATATGTTCTTAAATCAGAAAATCAAAACCTTTACAGGAAAAGAGGTTTATGCAGGACCAGTAGAAGGCACAGCACTTGGCAATCTTATGGTTCAAATGTTAAAGGATGGCAGCTTTAAGACACTTGAAGAGGCAAGAGAGTGTGTTGCATCATCATTTGATGTAAAAAAAGTAGACTGATTTACAAATTAGTTTGTGATAAAAGACGAAAAAAGAGAATCCCGTTTCGGCGGGGTTCTTTTTTTGAAAACAAAAGGCAAATCTCAATATATTTATAATAATTGCAAAGTTATTTTATTTACAGCAGACATATTTCGTGATATGCTTAATTCAGCATCAGGGAAATACCTGATAGTGAAGCGGATATAAGCAGATAAGGAGATTACAATTATGCAGACTAAAATGAGAGAAGAATTTGCAAAGATTTTTGGAGAAGGAAGAGAGCCTGAGTTTTATTTTGCGCCAGGACGTGTTAATTTGATTGGAGAGCATACCGATTATAACGGCGGTCATGTATTCCCATGCGCACTCAGCATTGGTACCTACGCTCTGGCAAGAAAGAACGACTGCGGCAAGATGCGTTTTTACTCCCTGAACTTTACCAGATTTGGAATGCTGGCAGTAGAGGGACCGGCAAACGAGTTTACAAATGTTCCGACAGATAACTGGTGCAATTACCCGAAGGGTGTTATGTGGGCATATACACAGAAGGGTTATACCATTGATAGTGGTCTTGATATTTTATATTATGGAAATATTCCGAATGGTTCCGGTCTTTCCTCCTCAGCATCTATCGAAGTTGCAACAGCTGTTATTTTAAATGATCAGTTTGGATTTGATGTTGATATGGTTGAAGTCAGCAAGATCTGCCAGTTCTCAGAGAACAAATTCAATGGCGTAAACTGTGGTATCATGGATCAGTTTGCTATCGCAATGGGAAAAGCAGGTCATGCAATCTTCCTTGACACAGCAGATCTTTCCTACACATATGCACCGCTTGAGCTTACAGGTGCAAAGATTGTAATTGCATGCAGCAACAAGAAGAGAGGACTTGCAGATTCCAAATATAATGAAAGAAGAAGCCAGTGTGAGACAGCACTTGCACAGCTTCAGGCAGTAAAGCCAATCAACAGCCTTGGTGAGCTTACAGAGGAAGAGTTTGATGCCATTGCAGATGCAATCACCGATCCGGTAAACAGAAAGAGAGCAAAGCATGCTGTATATGAGAATCAGAGAACTATCCGTGCAGTAGAGGCACTTAAGAATAACGATATCGCACTGTTTGGAAAGCTTATGAACGAATCTCATGTATCACTGCGTGATGATTACGAGGTAACAGGAATTGAGCTTGATACCTTAGCTGAGACTGCATGGGAGCAGCTAGGTGTAATTGGTTCCAGAATGACAGGAGCAGGTTTTGGTGGCTGTACAGTAAGTATCGTAGAGGATGACAAGATTGATGCCTTCATCGAGAACGTAGGAAATGTATATAAGGATAAGATCGGCTATGCAGCAGACTTCTACGTAGTAACCGTAGGTGACGGCGCACATAAGATGTAATACCAGGGGTGAAAAGCAACGGAGCAATTCGTAAGTATTACTTAACTTAGAAAAAAGACTTTTTAGAAAGGCATGGTAGAGTGATGACAGTATATGAGGCAATCGCAGCACTCGTTCAGTATGGAATTGATACAGGACTGACACCTGAGTGTGAGCGCATTTATACAACAAATCAGCTGCTTGAAGTCATGCAGCTTGATGATTATGAGGAACCGGCAGGAACGAAAGCAGCACCGTTAGAGGAAATTTTAGATGTGCTGCTTGCAGATGCATGCAGTCGTGGACTGACACAGGACAGCGTAGTGTACCGTGATTTGTTTGACACAAAGCTGATGAATGCGCTTATGCCAAGACCGTCACAGGTAAGAGAGGCATTTTGGAAGGAATATAAGGAAAGCCCAGAGAAGGCAACCGAATATTTCTACAAGCTGAGTCAGGATTCAAATTATATCCGCCGCTATCGTGTATGCAAGGATATGAAGTGGATGACCGCCACTGAATATGGCGATCTTGATATTACAATCAATCTGTCAAAGCCAGAGAAGGATCCAAAGGCGATTGCAGCAGCACGTACACAGAAGCAGAGCGGCTATCCAAAATGTCTGCTTTGCATTCAGAACGAAGGCTATGCAGGACGTGTTAACCATCCGGCAAGACAGAACCATAGAATCATCCCGATTACAATCAATCAGTCTCAGTGGGGCTTCCAGTATTCTCCATACGTGTACTATAATGAGCATTGTATAGTATTTTGCGGAGAGCATTCACCGATGAAGATTGACCGCAGCACATTTGTAAAGCTGTTTGATTTTGTCGGCCAGTTCCCGCATTACTTCCTTGGATCAAATGCTGATCTTCCAATCGTAGGCGGTTCTATTCTGACACATGATCATTTCCAGGGCGGTCACTACGAGTTTGCAATGGCAAAGGCTCCAATTGAGACACCAGTAACAATCCCAGGCTACGAGGATGTAGAGGCAGGTATTGTTAAGTGGCCTATGTCAGTTATCCGTATTCGCCATAACGACAGAGAGCGTCTGATTGATCTGGCTGATCATATCTTAAAGGCATGGAGAGGCTACACCGATGAGGAAAGCTTTATCTTTGCTGAGACAGATGGAGAGCCACATAACACAATCACGCCAATTGCAAGAAAGAAAGACGGCATCTTCGAGCTTGATCTTGTGCTTAGAAACAACATCACAACACCAGAGCATCCGCTTGGCGTTTACCATCCGCACGAAAAGCTGCATCATATCAAGAGAGAAAATATCGGTCTTATCGAAGTTATGGGTCTTGCCGTACTGCCGTCACGTCTAAAAGGCGAGCTGTCAGCACTCAAAGAGGCTATTCTTGCAGGAAAAAATCTTCGCGAAGACGAAGTTCTGGCAAAGCACGCTGATTGGGCAGAAGAATTTATGGCTTCCTACGACAAGATAGACGAATCCAACATCGATGCAATTTTGCAGGACGAGGTAGGAAAAGTATTCGCACAGGTTCTAGAAGATGCAGGTGTCTATAAGCGCACAGAAAGCGGAAGAGAAGGATTCCTTCGTTTTATCGGAACACTATAATTAGTGTTATTACAGTTCACAGGACGTTAAATATTTGCAGCATGCCCGAAGGTGAATGGATTTCACGAGCCGGACACTTGAAGCAGGTCTTT
>ERZ857922.1087-NODE-1087-length-35793-cov-16.682467_pt1 | contig 35793 bp, 37 predicted proteins | sample MGYA00519579_ERZ857922 | MGnify/ENA primary metagenome ERZ857922 (study PRJEB31778, sample SAMEA3449375) | human gut metagenome | biome: human gut; feature: human-associated habitat; material: faeces | place: United Kingdom | collected 2010/2012 ... | reverse complement strand
ATATTCTAATACTTTACTATTAAATAATTTGTCGAACCATGGAAATTAAAAAAATACTAGTTTCTTCTAGTATTTTTAAGTTCATTCATAATAAGTTCATATTGTTGTCTATCTTTTTTTACTATTACTTGTAAAATAATACCACACATTAATGATAGTATAGAAGTTAATAATATAAAGCACCCTACTATTAATGAAGGAAACTTAGCTACTTCTCCTGTTGCAAAATATCCTGCAAATGGTGGAATTAAGAATATTAATGAAATTAAAACAAGTAATATACTGATTAATCCAAAAAATCCCATTGGTTTATATTCTTTAAATAATACTGCTATAGTCTTTAATACTTTCATACCATCACTATACGTATTTAACTTTGATACTGATCCTTCTGGTCTATCACGATATGTTACTGGCATTTCTACTAGTTTATAATTTTTATCTACAGCATGAATAGTCATTTCTGTTTCTATTTCAAAACCTTTTGATAAAACTGGAAATCCTTTTACAAAATCATATGAGAATGCTCTATAACCAGTCATTATATCTTTAATATGATTATTAAATAACTTATTAATTAATAGTCTTACTATTCTATTACCAAAGTTATGAAATGGTCTTTTATTTTCAGTAAAATATGTTGATGATAATCTATCACCTATTACCATATCTGCTCTACCATTTAAAACTAAATCACACATCTCACGAGCATTTTCTGCTGGATATGTATCATCACCATCTATCATTAAATAACAATCAGCATCTATATCTCTAAACATAGATCTAATTACATTACCTTTACCTTGACGATATTCATATTTTACTATAGCTCCAGCTTTTTTTGCTATTTCATCAGTATGATCTTTAGAATTATTATCATACACATAAATATCTGCTTCTGGTAAAGCTTTCTTATAATCCTTAACAACTTTCTCTATTGTTTTTGATTCATTATAACATGGTATTAATACCGCTATTTTACTTTTCATAATCATCTCTCCATGAAAATATTATAACAAAAAAGCAACGATTTGTCGCTATTTATTTTTGATTACATTAATTTCAGTGATTTTGTTTTTTAATTTTATAATTAAATATATAATAAATTTTCTAATACTCTCAATTATTAAACAAGAAATATATATTAGAAATACAATTTTTATAAAGTAAATTATATATCTACGAGAATATATTAAACCATTATCAATCTTTAAAAATGTATATATCCAAGCTCTTACATATTCATTATCATGTATGAAGTATATTCCTAATACTAATGATGCTATTTTGTTTATAATTTTACTTTGAAAACTAAATGTCAAGAAAAATATAAAATAAGCTACACTTTGAATTAGAATTAAAGGATTACTATAAGATAAATAAGAAATATTAATATTATTACAAACATAAGCAATAAATTCACTTTTGTTACAATCTATTTTATTAATATAAAATAACAATCCATAATTTATGGTAACACATAAGCTAAAAATTACAATAGAAACTAATCTAATCAACATTTTATTATTTTTTAAATTTAAAGGATATTTTTTTAAATATGCTCCTATAAAGTACAGTAATATAAATTGAATTAGAGTATAACCATTATTATTTAATACTTCTTGACCAGATATAGTAGGAATTATTGAAAAAAATATTATTAATAATCCAATCAAAATTTTATGATCTCTTTTTGAAATATTTTTTATAATAATATTTAAAAAAGGTGTAAAACAAAACAATAATAAATAAATTTTTATAAACCAATATTCATTAATATTTAAAAATAACAAATTTTTTATTATTGAGAATTTACTAACTTCAATAATATTAAAATATGAAAAAATAAATATAAAAGTTAAACTATAAAATAAATTCACTAACCATAATTTAATTATTTTCTTTATTTTAAATTTTGATTCACATTGATAATATCCACTAACCAAAACAAAAGAATTAACATGTACAATCGTAATAATTTCTAAAATCAAAAAAAATGTTTTTAAAAAAGGTGTAGTACTATTTTGAATTACGTGACCATGATAAATAGTATGATATAAAACAATTAGAAACATTGATATTATTCTCATTAATTCAAAATTAGAATTTCTTATTTTTTTTGACATGTAAACTCACTTCCAATAATCATATTTTAAACATTATTTATTTCCAAATGTCAAAACTACAATACCAATAACAATTATTAAAGCACCTATTAAACTTTGTACACTGAAACTTTCTTTAAATATTGTATATCCAATTGTAATAATTATAATTTGTGAAATTCCTGTAACTATTGGCACCATAGTTGATAAATCATATTTTACTAATAGTTTTTGCCATAAAATAAAGCTTATTAAATAAAACATAAATCCAACTAAAGTAATCCAACCTATTTTAAAACTGAATCCTTTTGAAAAAGATAAACTAAGTGAATCACCACCTAATTTCATAAAAGTTATACCACAAGTTGTAAATACTATATAAATAATTGTTAATAAATATTTTGCCATCATAACTCTCCTTTAAAAACATCAAAGGCACTTTTAATTACATCATCCATATCATAATATTTATACTCTGCAAGTCTTCCACCAAATATTACATTTTTTTCCTTTAATGCTAACTCTCTATATTTTTCAGCTAGTTCATTATTTTTATCATCATTTACAGTATAATATTTTTCCATTCCCTTAGAATAATCTGCTGGATACTCATAAGTAATAACAGTTTTAGGACTTGTAACATCAAACTCAAAATGTTTGTGTTCAATTACTCTTGTATAATCTACTTCATGACCTGTATAATTTACAACAGCATTTCCTTGATGATTAGATTCATTTAACACTTGTGTATCAAATTTTAAACTTCGCCATTCTAATTCTCCTAAGGAATAATTAAAATATTCATCAATTGGTCCAGTATAAACTATTTTATTTGCAATTGACTTATAATATTCAACATTATCAAAGAAATTAGTATTTAATTTTACCTCTATTCCTTCTAACATTTTTTCAACTAATTTTGTATAACCACCAATAGGTATACCTTGATATCTATCATTAAAATAATTATTATCATATGTTAATCTTACTGGTAATCTTTTAATAATAAATGCTGGTAAATCTTTACAATCTCTATTCCATTGTTTTTCAGTATAACCTTTTACTAGTTTTTCATATATAGTTCTTCCAACTAAACTAATAGCTTGTTCTTCTAAATTTTTAGGTTCACCTATTATTTCTTTTTTTTCTTCATTAATATGTCTTAACGCATCAGTTGGAGTAAAAACATCATTCCAAATTTTAGAAAAAGTATTCATATTAAATGGCATATTATATATTTCATTACCAATTCTAGCAATTGGAGAATTAGTATAACGATTAAATTCAACAAAAGAATTTACATAATTCCAAACATCTTTATAATCAGTGTGAAATATATGTGCACCATATTTATGAACATTTATTCCTTCTATTTCTTCTGTATAGATATTTCCTGCTATATTTTTTCTTTTTTCTATAACAATAACTTTTTTTCCAGCATTTTTAGCTAGATTTGCAAAAGTAGATCCAAATAATCCAGAACCTACTACTAAATAGTCATATTTTTCTACCATTTTATATCTACTCCTAATTTTTTTATCATAAACTTATACATTGAAATAAATAATCTAAATAAACCTAACTTATAGAAAATCTTTACAACCCATAATTTAAAATTTGCTCCTTTATGAGTTATAACATAAGATAATTTCATATATTTATTACTTTTCCATTTTGGAAAGTTTTCATTTAAATATCTTTTATTTTCTTTTAAAGCTTTTTTAAAATCTAAAGTTTTATCCTCAGACATACGATACATTAAAGAAATACCTAAATGTAAAAAAGCACATGCATCTATGTAATCAAGTAATTCAGGTCTTTCTTTTACATATAAGCTTCTAACTTCTTTCATTGACTCATATGTAGGTAAAATAGCATCTTTTTTAACTGAATTAATAATTGAATCTTTTCTAACCATATAATAAATTAAACTATCTGGGATAAAAACAATTTTTTTAGCATTAATATATAAAAGTTGTAAAAACATCATATCATCAAGAACTTTAGGAACATTTTTCATGTCATGCATCTTTTTTAGTAATTCTGCTTTATAGATTTTATTCCATGGTGCTCCATTTAGTTCTAGCATATCTCCAGGATTAACATTAGTATCAATTACTTTTGTTTCGGGTTTACACATTTCTCTAGAATATAATTTTCCAGTTTCTAAATCTATTCTATCAAAACCACAAACAGAAATATCGGCATTTTTAGATACTGCTGCATTATATAATTTTTCTGCGTAATCTAGTGCAACATAGTCATCACTATCAACAAAACCGATGAATTCCCCATGTGCTTTTTTAACACCATCTTTTCTACCACGCCATACACCTTCATTTTTTTTATCAATAATAACTAATTTCTTACCATATTTTTTTTGATAATCTTTCAATATATTTATACAATTATCAGGTGAACCATCATTTATACAAATAACTTCTATATCTTCAAGTGTTTGATTCATAAGTGAATCTAAACATCTTGGTAAATATGCTTCTACTTTATAACATGGAACTATAATACTTAATTTTGGTTTATTCATTTTTTTCAACTTCTTTCTTTAAAATAGATATTTCTTGAATAATTAATTTTATTTTTCTTTTTTGTTCTGCTATTATCAATGTTAATATCAAAGTTATTAATAATAATAAAGATAATATTACTCCCACAACTAAGTTAGATGTTGTTTTAAATCCAACTAATGATGTAAAAAAACCAATAAAATTTGGAAATGCACCAACTACAAATATTAGTAATGCGGAACCTAACCAAACTAATGAATATTTAATAGGTAGTTTTTGTTTAGAAACTAATCTTAAAATTTCTATCATTAAAATTATAGAAAATATAACCAATAAGATTCTTAAATTATTTGCCATAATTATTTATTTCCTTTCTTAGAAAGTAATATTGATAATATTACATTTATCATATAATATACTGTCTTCCAAGAACTTATTGAAGATTTTCCACCTTCTCTTTCATTCATTCCAACTGGGACTTCTAATACTTTATAATTTTTATTTAATACGTTAACTGTTGAAATAGGTTCAGGATACTCAGTTGGATAATCTTCAGAAAATAGTTTTATAATATTTTTATCAACTGCTCTAAATCCACTAGTAGTATCAAATACTTTAAATTTAGTTTTTAATTTAATTGCAAATGATATTAAATTTATTCCTACTCTTCTCATAGCTGATGATTTAAATTCACTTGAATTTTTATCTATAAATCTTGACCCTATAGTCATATTAGCTTTATCATTAATAATTGGATCAATCAATTTTTCAACATAACTAACATCATGCTGACCATCACCATCAAATTGAATGGCTATATCATAATTATTTTTATAAGCATACTTATAACCAGTTTGAACTGCTCCACCTATACCTAAATTATTGATTAAACTTATATAATTTAGATTGTTACTTTTTAATATCATTTCGGTATTATCTTTAGATCCATCATTAATAACAATATAGTCATATTTCGTTTTATTCTTCTTATTATACTCAATTATTTGTTTACAAGTTTTAAGAATATTTTCTTCTTCATTGTAAGCCGGAATAATTAATAAAATTTTTTCCCTTTTCATAAATATATACTCCTTAAATAAATTTTAACATAATTTACCATTTATTAAAATAAAAAAAGTGAAAACTCACTTTTTAAAAGTAAAAACGCTCAAATATAACAAATATACTTAAAATTAAACTAATAGTTGGAATAACCCAATAATAAGAATTTATAGTATAAGATAATTTACCTAAGACATTTTTTAACTTATTAGAAATTTTAGAATTTATTTTATTACTAAAAATTAATGGAATCATAAATAAGTAAGGTAGAAAATACCTTCCTTGAACTCCTGTAACTTCATTTCCACCAACTACATTTAATATTTGAGGAGTCCAATTTAAATACATTGAACCATAAACTGATAAAATAGATATTATTATTAATCCAAAATATGAAATATTAACCCAGATAGGCAATTCTAATTTATCATTTAATATTTCATAAATGAAAACAATTATTAAATTAAAGTATATTATATGTACTAATAAAACTGGAATATATGTATCTAATAATCCAAATGTTCCAACCATCCAATACAATTGAGTACTAAATTGTGTTCTTATATTACCTATTAAAATTTTAATAAACTCTAAAGGATTATTTTTAACAAACTCATACTGTAAACTAATAAGATCATTCTCTTGATATTTTAATCCTATGTAACAAACTTTAGTTAAAATAGTTAATAATAAAACAGACATAATCATAATAATAAATGATTTTATTTTGTCTTTTTTGCTACCAAATTTTTCGTTTGGAATAGCAAACATTAACAAAAATACAATAGAATAAACAGTTTTTATATTTAATAATATATATCCACTTAAAATAAATAATAAATAATCTTTCTTTTGGAATTTACAATCTTTATCATAAAAAAATTTTAACATCTTTGCTACAGAAAGTGCAACAAAGGCAATTATTATAGCATCGTATGTTACCATACTTCTTAAATACATTGTACTAGGTAACAACAATATTGTAAAAAATATTTTTTTTAATTTTGGTGTAATTTTTATTGCTAAAAAACCTAATACAGAATACACAATCAAACTAAATAATCTCGCATATTGCAATAGAACCGCTACACTAACTGAACCTGAATCAGCAAATGAATTAAAAAATAAAGCGATTCTTACCCCTATTGCTGGAGCTAAATGTGCTATAGGTGTTGTTTTACTTGTTGAAATATCTTTGAATATTTTTTGTGTGTAAGAATTTGATAATAATTGTTCATAATAAACATCTTCATAGGTATATTTCATATTACGATTACCCATAAATTCTAATTTATGATTTATATAATCATTCATTTCAGCAGGTATATAATATCCAACTTTTTTGTCAACCATTTTTGGGAAAAATTTACCTGTAGCTATAAGATAAGATTTTGTAAAATGTGAGTCTTCATCAGGAGATTGAAATGGTGGAACAATAAATATTAAGAATAAACCAATAGTTATTGATAACAATAAAAATATATTTTCAATTTTAAATTTCTCTTTTTTCATATCACACCTCTACTATGATTATAACATCAACAATTTAAAACATCTAGTTAAACTAACAAAAAAAGCAACTTGTATTACTATGCCAAGCTACTTTTTTTATATTAATCATTATTTTTTTGACTTTTTATTTGATCTTTGAGCCATCTTTTATTATCTTTATTTTTGTAAATATTTTTATACTTTTTAATAAACCATTTTATTGCATCAAATTTTTTCAAAGTACTTTTTTTATAAACTAATTCATTTTCTTCAAAACATTTATTAACATATTTATTACAATAAATTATAAATGGACCTTCTCCAAATAATACTGGTTTTATGTAAATGTAGGAATCTATATAATTAATATTTACATCCGAAAATTTATCTATTATATTTTGATAATTATTTATCATAGGGGTTTTATTAAAAATAAAAGACTTATTTTTTTTATTTCTGTTAAACATCAAATTATGGGAAATACTGCCTGAAATCATTGCAATATTTTCTGCATTATTTATATAAAATAATTGGTCTTTAAAAGATAAATTTTCAGGTTCAAAAATTGAAAAATTATTATATTTTAATAAATTTATTAAATACTTTTCTCCATATTCTTTTTCGTTTTTTAAACCAGTTCTAGTGAAATATACATTTTTAGGGCATTTTCTATTTTCATATTCTTTAAGAACATTTTTTGTTAATTTATCAATTATATTATTGAATTCTTTCGTATAATATTTTCCTCCTACAAACGAAAAATCAGGTATTATTATTTTAGAGAACTTTGTAGGTCTTTGAATATTTATCAATTGAGATTCCTTTATGCCTAAAGAAGTCATTAATTCTAGAAAATTGCCATACATATCAGAACTTCCATTATTCCAGTTCCAACCACAATAAGCTATTTTATATTTTTGTGGTTCATCAATTATATACCATAATCTACTTATTTGATCGCAAATAAAATGCCCCCAGTGTTGTATAAAAGGTCCAAAATAAATAACAGTTTCATCATTATATTCTAAGTAGTCATTATTTATCTCGTAATTACCCCCAAATAAATATCCTGAATCGGACTCTTTAATATAGTGTCCTTTTTCATCAGTTACTCCTCCTATAGCCCATAATTTTGGAGCTGAGCTATCATTGTCCTCCTTAGCTGGTAAAATTATACCATTCTTTATAATTTTTACGTCCAATTTTTTATTTAACAAAACATTCTTAGTTTGATTTAAATATCTTTTTTTTTGCTTTTCTGACATATAATACTTTATCATAAAATCACCTACATTACTAAATTAAAAATAAATTAGAAACTTTTTTCTTAATAATTATACTTGTTTTATCTAAAATTTCTGGTGTTATAAATTGTATAATATCTCTATTTTCTGGTAGAAATATGACTTGTTCATTGTCTATAAAACCAATCCTCGATTTTAAATCTTTTGAATAAATATTTTTTTTAAAAAAATCAATATTATTTTCTAAAACAATTGAAATTGTTGACATATTGTCTATTATTGGCTTTAACATTTGATAAATCCAAAACTTAGAATTCAATATTTTACCTTCTTCTACAATAGCAATATATTCTCCAGATATTTTCGGTAGAATTTTTTCATATATTTCACTATCTGTCAAAGAAGAATCAGCTATTTCAATAATATTTTTAGTGTATTTTTTTGCAATGTCAATAGTTTTATCTTCACTTCCTCTATCTACAATAATTATCTCAATATTTTTTACCAATTTTTGATTTACTATATTATTCAGTTGTAATTCTAATTCTGGACCTGAATTACAAGTGAAAATAATTACTGAAATTTTAACATCTAATGGTTCTAAAACATCATCATTTGTGATATTTTTTATATAGTTATATTTTGGAGTTTTTTTGACATGAAATAATCCTGAAATTTTTCTTAAAGGAAATGTTATTTTCCACCAAAAAGAATTTAATAAATAATTAATATAGCATTGATCTAATATAATTGTTCTAAGAAATTTACTATTTTCAGAACTTAATCTATTATTTTCCTTAATCAAAAAATCTTTTTCTGCATATTTTTGAAATAGAAATTCTTCTTGCATCTTCAGAATATTTTTCAATTGTTTTTTTTCTAAATTATTTTCAATATTATCTTTTTCCATATTTAACTCCTAAATCTATTTCTAATTTATCATTTATTATTTTATTTATTCCATCTATTAATTTTACCTTTGGATACCATCCTAATTCTTTATTTATTTTATTTATAGATAATATATTATTTTTTACATCACAATTTCTTTTAGAACAATATTCTACTTTAATATCATAATCAAATAAAATATTTTTTATAATTTCTATTAATTGATTAATTGTACATCCTAGTCCAGTTCCAACGTTAAAAATTTTTTCATTTCCATCATAATTAATTATATCAATTATTGCATCTATTGCATCATCTATATAAATATAATCTCTAATATCTTCTCCATCCCCCCATATTTTAATAGTCTCATTTCTTAAAATTTGATCTATCATTATAGGAATAATTCCTTGTTTTTTGCCATTTTTAACTTTTTCACTATAGGGATTTGCTAATCTAACAACAGAATAATTCAACCCATAATTCAAAAAATATAAATCTAAATATTTTTCAATCATATATTTAATTATTCCATAATTACAAATTGGATTTGCTATTTCATTTTCATTTATAGGTGTAGCATCATGTTCACCATATACTGCACCTCCAGATGATAAAAATACAATTTTAGGAATTTTCATTTTAACACAAGAATTTAATAACTTAACAGTTGGAATAACATTATCCATTATTTCTTTATTAATATTAGAAATATCATCATTAGGTGTAATTGTTGAAATTAAATGAATAACTACATCGACAGGTTCATTATCAATTTTCATATATTCATCAAAACTATTACACTTTGAAAAATCTAAATATTGATATTTTGTATTTTCTGTATTTTCATTATCATTGATATTATAATCGGCTACTAAAATTTTATTTTCTTTTTCTAATCTTTCTATAATATACTTACCTAAAAAGCCATTTCCTCCTAATATTAGATACTTCTTCATACTAATCCTCCAAAATTTTCAATAATTTTTCTTCAAATTTGCTCATTTCAAAAATATTTTCAAATATTTTTCTTCCTTCATTTGCTATTACGTCTAATTTATCCTTATTTTTCAATATATAAACTAACTTTTCTGAAAGTTCTTCTGAATCACCACTTTTAAATACAAATCCGTTCTTTTTATCTTTTACATAATAGCTCGTCCCTGTTTCAGTTGAACAAATAACTATTTTTTCTTTCATAAAACTTTCTGTTGCTACTACAGGCATTGGGTCATCAATTGATGCCAATACAAGAACATCAATATTATCATATAACTTAAATAATTCTTCTCTAGGAACTGACGCCAAAACTAAAACATTATCATTTTTTTTAGAAAAACTAATTAATTCTTTTTTTATTTCAAGTCCTTCATAATCAGATTCATAGGCATCTCCAATAAATATGAATTTTGCTTGCTTCATAATTCTTCTATCCATTTGTTTTAATGCTTTTAGCATTATATTTTGACCTTTTCTTTTAGATATTGTTCCTGCCATTAAAAATACTAATTCTTCATTAAAGTTTAATTCATTTTTTCCAATATCACTAACTCCATAATTTAATACATTAGGAAAATATTTATAACCATAATTTTTTAATTGATTTAAGCTATATTCACCGCCACAAAATACTTTTATATTAGGAGATATCATTTTTGGCATTTTCCCAGCTAAAATTTGATATGATTCAGAGCCTTCATGAATCCACCAAATAATTTCTTTTTCAGTATTCATATATCTTTTAATAATATTATAAAGGGTAGCTGTGATTACTATTATTTTATCAAAATATTTAATAAAATTATCTAAATCTAAATTGTTGTTAAATATTTCAAATTCTGAATTTGTGTATTGCATTATACCTAAATCTTTTAAAACTATTACTGGTATTCCAAAATCTATTAATTCTTGTCTTAAAGGACCGTCTTTAAGTGTAATAACTGTTGTAAAATAACCTTTATCTTTTAAAATTTTTGCTGTATCTAATGCAACCATGGGAGCACCAGTCCTACTTAATTCATGAATTATAATTAAGATTGTCTTTTTATTAAAATTAAAATGTAATTTTTTTTGCTTTGGAATCCAAAAATAGTTAATTGAATCTTTGTTAATCAATATTTCATCAACAGTACTAGTATTAATTTTTTTTACTATTGTTTCATAGAAATCATATTTTGATTCAAAAATATAATTTTTGTCAAATAAATAGTAATTACTTTCTTTCATTTTTACCCCCAAACAATTTCCACATAATACTTTTTTTTATATTTGAATTTGTCAAATTTATTTTTTCTTCTTCTAATTTTTTTATTTCTTCTTCATTTTTTATAAAATATGAAAAAAGATTACTTTTTTCTTCTTCAGACAAATCCAATATTTTTAACGATATTTTGAAATTCTTACTATTAACTTCAAAAGTTACAAAAGGATGATCTTTAATTAATAATTTACAATTTTCAAAATTATAAAAATTATACTCATCATATTTAACTGATTTATTGTTAACCTTTATATCTTTAATTTTCAATAATTTTCCTCCATTTATAACTGGATCAAATCTTATCAACTTTGGTACTTTTTTTAAAGATACATTAAAAGTATAGCAATCATTAATTTTATCATAAATATAATTTCCTATAATCAAATTTTCACCATTAAATCCATCACCATTGTCGTAATAAATAACATTTTGTAAATCCAATTCATTTCCATTTGTATTTGACTTACAATTGTTTATTATATCACAACTTTTCAAATTTAAAATATTTTTTTCTTCTTTATAAAATTTATCATTTATTTCACTTAATATCTGCACTTTTTCATGAGAAATAGAATATTTATCTAATATTTCATTAATATTAATAATTTTACCTAAATTTTTATTGATACCATATATATATTTTAGCGAATCTGCAAATAAATATTCCATCGGTATTTCATAATTTGAAAGCCATTCTTGATCAATAAAATAATATTCATTATTTTTTCTAATAATATTAGAAATATTTCCATCAATTAAAGAAAGTTTCAAAACATAAGTTTCTTCATACACATCGTTTAAACTTTTTATAATTGGATTTTCCATTTTTTTAAAATTTGATATTGATTTATAAAAATTATAAATTTTGTCAAATTCATCATAAATTTTCTTGATTTCTTTGTTTTTTATTAATTCATTAAAATAATTAACTTCGCTTATGCCATCTATATTTTCAATATAAAATTTTTGATTTTCTTTTATTATATTAGAACATTTTATACCTATTTTTTTTATTTCTTCATGAATCTGCAACATTTCTTCAAGATGCTTAATATTACTACTCGTTTTAAAAAATTTCTTATTCTCTAACTGAAAAGTTGTAACTTTATAATCAATTTTTCTATTTATACTATTTCTAGCATATATAACATCTGAAATACCTGATTTATCAAAGCCAAATTCAATTAAATATGAATTAGAAAAAAATCCAAACTCATTATTATCTATTAATCCCTTAAATACATCATTATAATTAAAATTAACTTTATTTCCATATGTAAAAAAAGGTAAAGTTTGTATTTCATCAAATTGTGGTAGTCTGCTATCTGTATAAATTAAATAAGGTAATTTGTAGTCAGGAAAAGGATAATAAAACTTATATTTTGTAAATCCATTATTTTTTATCAAATTAATAAATTCTACTTTTCCAAAAGTTTGAATATCAGTTTCTTCATAACCTTCTAATCCTATATATTGTTTATTTAAATGATCCTCATTACATCCATTCCAATATTTTAACCCATATCTATTCTCAATTGCAATCAGAACAATACCATTATCCTTTAGCATAGATTTAATTTTTTTAAGAAAAAAATTAAATGGATCAGGATTATCAAAAAATCTTTTCGCATATTCAAATACACCAATTAAAACAATATAATCAAATTTTTTGTTTAATTTTAAATCTTCAAAATTTCCAGAATAAATTTCTAAATTTTTTTTATTTTTATGCCTATAATAAGTTATTTCAGCCCTTCTGCTTGATCCTTCTACACATGTAACATTTTTACACTTTTCACATAATATTTCTGTCAGTGTTCCACATCCACATCCTATTTCTAAAACACTTTTATTGTTATCAAAAGGATACCAATTTAATATATTATTTCTAATATCAGTCGTTAAGTAAAAAGCTTCATTTTCATCTATAGCATTTCCATATTTATAATGATTTAGCAATTTTTCTTCAATATTTCCATCATCATAAATATTTTCATTACTATTTAACTTATTTATATATTTTAATTCTGCCATAAAAACCTACCTATACATATTCACTATTTCTTTTTCTATTTTTTTCCATTCTCTAGATTTTGCTGTTTGTAATCCACCTTTAATTAATTTTTCTCTTAATTCTTTATTTTTTCTTATAGATTCTATTTTTTCTACAGCATCATTAATGTTACCTTGTTCATATAATAAACAATTTTCATTATCTCTTAAGTATTCTATATTCCCTTCATTTGGAGCAACTACTGCTATTCCTCCCGTTGCCATCATTTCAAGTGGAGGATATGAAAAACTTTCTAAAATACTTGATTTAATTAAAATATCACATGATCCGTAAACTTTACCAACTTCATCATATGGTACTTTATGCATAAATTTATCAACATAATACCATTTTTTAGGTTCACCTTGGTATGATAAGAAATTTATTTCATATTTTGATTTGTCTAATTTTTCTATTATTTTAAAACTCTCATCAACATTCTTGTAATAATCGTCTGAATTTCCCTCAATAAGTATTTTAATTTTACCTTTAAAATCTCTTTTAACTACTGGAAATTGTTCTAATTTAATACCATTTGGAACATATTTAACTTCTCTTTCAAAATCATTTATTAACCAGTCTTCACACCATTTAGAAATAGTTAAATATTCTACTTTATCAATAGAATATGTAGAATTTGCTGTTTCTTTTAAATAGTTTCCATATTCCATAAAATTAGTTTCATAATTTTGAACTAAATAAGCTATTTTATCAACATTTCTATAGTCTAAACAATAATACAAAGTTGACCACAATGATGCAACCATTTTATCTATATGACATATAACTTTATCATATTTTCTATAATGTTCTGAAGTTACTACATCTAATTCTCCATCATTGTTTATAATATTAACTTCTTCATCACCCATGCTTATGATAAATACATCATAACCATGTTTTTTTAGTATGTTACAGTGTTTTATTATAACATTAACTCCGCCACTAATATTAGTAGTTGGTAGGACAAATGCAATACTTTTAGCTAATTTTGATTTAATAAATTTTGTATACTTATATCCTGAATAGGTTGTTACATATTTTTTTAATACTCTTTCATAGGCAGATGCTGCTATTTTTTCTCTTTGTTCTTTATTATCAATTATTTCATTTAATTTCTTATACCAATCTTCTGTTGTGTTTTCACATAAGATTCCATCAATATTATCATTTATTACTTTAAAAGCTCCAACATTTGATGCTACTGTTACTGTTTTAACTAAACTAGCTTCTGACCATTTGTTTTCAGATTTAGCTTCATTAAATAATGATTCTTCTAATGGTGCTAAATTTATATCTAATGACCTAATTATATTAGGTAATTTTTGCCAATCAACAAATTTTTCTTTTATAACTCGATTACTAAATGGTTTTAATTCTTCTGGTAAATCTAATTCACCGACCACTTTTAAATAAACGTTATCTCTTTCTTGCATTATTTTTGTAATAGCAGGTAAGATTAACTCAAAATCAGCATTATGTGTTATACTACCACTTAAATATCCTAAAACAATTTTATCTTCAGCTTTATTAATATTTTTTATAGCTTTTAAAGATAATTCACACATTCTTTCAGAAGCAGTATTTCTATTAATATAAACTTCTTTAACATATTTTTTTAATTCATTAGCAAGTGCTTGTGTTGTTGTCGTTGCATAATCACAAAGTTTAAGTGTTTCTTGCATTCTACTAACACCATCATAATATTGTTCTAATTCTTCTTTAGATAAATTATTTAAATGTTTAATTGTCTTAGTATATTTTTTATCAAAAACTAAATCATCAATATCATAAAAGACAGTTTTATTATTTTCTTTTGCTTTTTTTATAAATTCTTTAACTGTATCTGTAATAGGACATCTAAAAAATACAAATCCTCTATAATATTTTTCTAGCTCAAGAGTTAAATCTTCATAAAATACTGAATCACTAGAAACATTATTTGAATTAAGTTGTTCCATTTGGTGATCAACACGATATCTTGAAGGATGGGGTAAATAACATCCATTTATGAAAAGAATATCCTTAACTTGTTGTATGTGTTTTTCATTTTCTTTAAATATGTATCTTTTAGTTTTTTTTGCTAGTTCTACTACCCCTTCTTCTTTTAATGTTTCTACAGTCTTCCCAGCTAAGTATCCAATTTTACTCATTTTGTAACCTCCTAATGATTGTATTTTCCATAAATATTATTTTTAAAGTCTTTTTTGGCATAATAAATACTTTTTAATTTTCTAATTTTATCCTCTTCATAAAATATGATACACCATATTAAAGCTTTAATTTTTACCAAAATATCACAAAATTCTGGTGCAATATCATGATATTCTTGTTTTATGTAATTATAATTTCTTACTCTGTAATATACTCTTAAATAATTATGATTTAAGCATAATAATTCTTTTTTAAAAAAGTGTTTGTAACTTATATTTCCAAGGTTATGTTTTATTGAAAATTTATTTAACCTCATAACTTTATAGTTATATTTTTTTAATCTTAAACAATATTCGATGTCTACTCCATCTATAAAATATTCGTCTTTAAAGCCACCTATTTTCTTAAATATTTTTAAGTTTAAAAAATTACCTGATGTCATAACATCAATCGGATAATCAATTTCTTCTTTTGGTTTTTGAATATGTAATTTTGTATCATGCCATGGTGAAACAATGCCAATATTTTTCATATCATTATTTTTAATGTATTCAAATATTTTTTTTACATCATCATTTTTAAAAGATGTATCCTGATCCATTGTTAATAACCAATCATATTTTTCTTTTAAGGCTAAATCAGCGCCAATATTCAAGGCTTTTGCTATTCCTAAGTTTTCACCATTAAAAACATAATGAATTTTTTTGTTATTTTCAAAAGCATTTTCTTTTTCACTATTATCAACTATATATAGTTTATCTACATATTTTATATAACTATTTATATTTTCTTTTTCTTTATTTGTTGGATTATACCAAACAACTACAGCTGACAAATGCATTATAATTCTTCTGCAAATCCTTTTTCTAATTTTTTAAACAATTTATATGTTATACATAATAGTAATAAACAAATTGCTAATATAATAAATAGTGATTTAATATGTGGTAATGATTGATAGAATAAAACATCTCTATATGAGTTTATAATTGTAACCATTGGATTTATTTTTAATAATGTTTGAAATTTAGCTGGAAACATATCCAATGTATATAGAATTGGTGTAGCATAAAATACCATTTGTATTAAGAAATTAATTATATATTCAGAATCTCTAACATAAACATCAATTGCACTTGTAAAAAATACAACTGCTAAAGAGAAAATATATTGTATTAATATAATTAATGGTAAAAATACTATATACCAACTAAATCCTATTCCAGAGCAAATAAGAAATAGTGCTATTATTAATAATGATATTAAAAAGTTAACAAGACCACTGGTTACAACTGAAATTGGTAATATTTCTCTTGGAAAATAAACTTTTTTTATTATTCCAGCATTAGATAAAAATGTAGTTGTTCCTTGAGCAACAATAGTTGTAAACCAGTTCCAAGGTAAGATACCTATTACTAAATATGTTACATAATGTGGAGTTGTACTTCTTAATAAGAACGGAAAAACTATTGCATATACTAGCGTCATTAAAAGTGGATTAACAAATGACCACAATACTCCTAAAAATGAGCCTTTATATTTTCCACGAATTTCTTTTTTTACGTTAGTTCTTAATAATTCACGATATTTATATAGTTCTTTAAACATTTTATCCACACACCTTTAAGTATTCATCTATTACTTCATCATCATTGCCATCCATTCTTACTTCGCCATTAAATAGCCAGATAGCACGATTGCATAATTGTTTAACTGATCCTAAACTATGAGTAACTATAACTATAGTTATTCCACTGTTTTTCAATTCTTCTAATTTAGCAAAACATTTATCTTGAAAATGTTGATCACCTACTGCTAAGATTTCATCTATCAGTAATATATCAGCATCTACATTAATTGCTACTGAAAAAGCAAGTCTCATATACATTCCTGATGAATATGTACGAACAGGTGAATCTATGAATTCACCTAATTCTGAAAATTCAATTATTTTGTCTAATCTATTATCAATTTCTTGTTTAGTAAGTCCAAATATTGCAGCATTAAAATAAATATTTTCTCTTCCTGTAAAATCCGGATGGAATCCTGCACCTAATTCTAGTAGTGATGTCAATTTTCCATTTGTAGTAATTTTTCCTTTAGTAGGATAAATTATCTTTGTCATTAGTTTTAACAATGTAGATTTACCACTACCATTTACTCCAATTAAAGCAACTGTTTCACCTTTTTTTATGTTTAAACTAATATCTTTTAAAACAGTATGTTCTTCAGCTTTTTTCTTATTCCAGAAAACTAATCTTTCTTTTAATGTACTTGGTTTATCATAGAATAATTTAAAAGACTTTGTAACATTTTCAACTTTTATTGCAATATCATTTTCTTTTGTCATTTTTAATCCTCCATAACTATTTAATTATAACATACAAAAACTTGTAATACTAGTTTTATTAATTTTTGAATTTTGTTAAAAAAAATTAGAGTTTTGAACTCTAATTGATTTTTATAAAATATTTTTTATTGTTATTTAACATTTTTGCTTTCATAACATATGCCTTTTTCTTCTTCATATATTTGATTTAAATCTGAAATTCTTAAAAATTTCATAATATCTTTCAAAACTTCTATTTCACTTCTTTTATCTTTAAATCTTAATTTGTATTTTTTAGATAATTCTTTGTATGAAAATTTTTTTAAATACTCTTTTATAGATAAATTTTTACCATTTAAAAATTTATCTATATTTTTTTCTAAAAGATAATTTCTTTCCATATTTTCAATAAAATCAACCGGAATATCTGTAACAAAAGAAATATTATATATCATATTTGAAGATAGTCTGATTTTACCAGATAATATTTCATTAAGATTTTTAGGTGTCGTACTTATTCTATAAGCAAACTCTTTTTCATTAATATTGCAAAATTCTAAATATTCTTTTAAATATTTACCAAATCTATTCATCATAATATATCACTTTACTTTCTAAAAAATCTTTATAATGTTTAAAACTAATATATAGCGTGTAAAAGATTTATTTATTTTCTAATAAATTTTCTTCTTCGTTATATTCATAATTTAAAGCATTATTTTTGGTTATAATGCTTTCACCTATTTCACTCTCTAAATCTACTCTTGCATTATTTGCTATCTTACCGCCACGTTTAGCTACTTCTATGTTTTCTTTTAATCCCTGTGGATTGCGTTTCTTTGCAATTTCACGAGTAGCTAATTCTCCTAAGTCAGCCAAAGTTACTTCAATATCACTCATGTTATCTCTTAAAGATTCTTTTCTTAACCCTTTATACTGTTTATATTCTTTAGCACTCATTCCTGACCAACTTTTGTATATTCCATTAGTCAGAATTGCATATTCGTTATTATCAGTTATTCCTCCGTCCTTCCAAACATCAGTTAATTTTTTCCTATCTTGTGTTGCTTTAATTCTTTTTTGAATCCAATCTTCATCGTAACCTTTTCTTCTATATGTATCAATTCCTCTTTGTATGCTTATAGATGGATCAAATACTTCATCAATTCTTTCACTACCTAATTTAGCTAACCATTGCTTTATCGGTTCAGCATTTTTACTTGGTATTGATTCTATAATTCTAAACATTCCTTCAATATCGACTACATCAGTTAATCTATATTTGCCATCCTGAGCTTTCAATTTCAACTGGTCACAATTTGTGACCGTTTCATTTCCTTCTTCTTTTAATCTTCCTTTTAAAACATTCCAATAATGTCTAGGATTAGAACTATTAGATAATATTCCAACTATATCTACAACACTTATATAATATTTTTCTTCATCCTTATCCCATACAGTTCTTATTGTTTCATTATTAAATATTTTATTAATTAAATGCATTTTATCTTGTTCCATTACTATTCCTACTCTATATTATCTATTTTCTTTATTATTAATCATTTAAGAAATTCATTACTAAATCTATTAATATATCTTTCTCTTTAGGATTAGACTGTGCAATTAATAAAGTAATTGCTACTAGTGTATTGTTATCAATAACTTGTTTATCATTTTTATATAAAATATTATAGAATCTTAAAAAATATATAAATAAAGTCGCAGCTATTCTTTTATTACCATCAATAAAAGTATGATTTTTTGTAATTAAATATAAAAAGTTAGCAGCTTTTTCTTCTGTACTAGGATAAACATCTTGACCATTAAATGATCCATAAATATTTCTAATTATTGATTCTAGTCCTCTATCTCTTTCTAACGCAAACAAATCACTATCACTATTAAATCGTAATTTATTAACTATATTCATACAATCAGTGTAATTAATTTTATTATCGCTACTTGTTCCTTTAGGTTTACTAACCGTTCTATGATCATAATCATCGAGTAAATTTAAAGCATTTGAATAATTATTAATCACTCTAATTATTTCCAAAGCTTCATCACCATTTAATTTTTGGTCAATTCTTCCTGCTATATCAATTAATTTAATTGTCTTTTCTAAATATTCTAATCTCTTTTGATTAACTGCATATCCTTTTAACATATAATCTTTTAATACATTAGTTGCCCATTTTCTAAATTCTATACCTTGTTTGCTATTAACTCTATATCCTACTGATATAATCATATCTAAGTTATAGTAATCTAATTCTCTTGTTTGCGTTTTATCTGACACAGCGCCATGTTGAGTGGTATGTGCAAATTTTGCACATACCTCTTTTTTAGATAATTCATTATCTTTAAAAATATTATTAATATGTCTTGTAATAACAGTTCTATCTCTTCCAAATAGTTCAGCCATTTGTCCTGCATTTAACCAAACTGTATCATCTTTCATGTTAACTTCTAACTTAACATTTTGATTTTTAAAAATTATTATTTCATTTTTCATTTTCTTATCCCCCTGTTTCTAAGCACATAATAACATATCAAACATATGTTTGCAATACTTTCTTTAAAAATTTAAAAAAAAATAGACTTGCGTCTATTTTTCAGCATTTACTACTCCAACATTATTCATTGATGTAGCAATACTTATTAAATCATCTTTAGCTATATTTGTACCAGTTAAATAGTAATTTACATTATTACTTGTCCAAGATAATGAATTTGCTGATAATGCTCCGATAGAATCATTAATAATCTCTGGATCACCATACACAGGTACTATTTCAAAATCTTGTGGAATACTCATAGTTTCTTCTACTAAGACAAAACTATTATCTCCCGCAAATGTTAAAATGACTCTTTCTCCGTTATCTGTACTTATAACATCTTTACTTTTTAAAGATGTATTTGAAGGAACATACAACGGATAAATTACATCTTTTATTGAACCAGTTGTTTTATTATTTTCACAACTATTACTACAAGTTGATTCATCAGTATTTTCACAATTTGTTGTACATTCTGGTTCTTTTATTAATTTATCTAATTTGAAATCATCATCATTTAATGAAGCTTTATAATTTATTTTACTAAATTCTACTTTAATCTTAACAACATCTTTATTATTATAAACTTCTACCTTTTTTAAATTTTTACTTTTATCAAAATAAACTTTTTCATAAGTTAAATCATCATTATTAGGATAATTAACTTTATTTTTAATTATATAATATCCATCTTTTTCACTATATTCAGCTTTTTGGTCATTAGTCATATCTTTTAATATGGAAGATAGTAAATATGACTGACTACTGTTATTTGGCCAATTGCTTTGGAATTTGAAACTTTTATTTAATGATGGTGTTACTACATATACCCCATCTTCATTTTTTAAAATAACTTGTTCATGATTATTTGTTTGATTTATTAAATTAACTTTATAATAATCACTATCATCATGTAAATAATTTACTTTTAAATTATATTTAAATACATCCTCATCATTAATTATTTCCATTATTCCAGTAAGTTCGTATGATTTTGTTTTATTTACTTTAGTTTTAAAGTCATTTATAACACTGGTTTTGTCAACTTTGCCACAACCAGTAGCTAACAATATCACTACGAGTAAAAGTACACCTATTTTTTTCACATAACCACTTTCCTTTTCTAATTAAATATATATTTCTTATAAAAAAAATATTCATGTATATTATTTATTTTTTTGCTAATAATAAAAGTAAAGGAAAGTGATTAAATGGAAACTGTTCAAAAGACATGTTTGATTTTTACTATTATTGGTGCAATAAACTGGGGATTAGTTGGTTTCTTTGATTTCAACTTAGTCACTGCTTTATTTCAAGAAACAAGTGCAATAGTAAGAATAATTTATGGAATAGTTGGAATATGTGGTTTAATAAATTTAGGTTTATTATTCAATCATATAACTTCTGATCCAGTAAAATAAAAAAGCTTCACTAAATTTGTGAAGTTTTTTTATTTTATTACAATTGTAATATTTTTTGTAACAACATATTCAATTTTTGGATCATTGTTTTCAATTTGAACGGCTACTTCATGTTCACCAGCTGTATATCCAGATAAATCAACATAAGCAACTATATCATCAGCTGTTAAAGAATCTATTACTGATTGAACTCCTTTTACAACTACATTGACAACTTGATCTCCTTCTGTTTTGGCATTAGCTGTTAAACCAGAAGCTAAATTTTTAGGAGAACTAATTGGAACATTTTCAATAGTTCTTTGTTTTTCATCACCAAAGCTTACTACTATTTTAGCTGTTGTGTCACTCATGTATCTTACACCAGATGGTTTTGGTAATGTTACATTATATGTCTTTGAATCTTGATTTCCTAAACCATTTACATCTATAGAAACTGGAACACTTTTTATAGAATCTATCACAGATTGATCTCCGTAAACATTTACTGAATAAGTAGACGAACCATTAATAGATATTGATGAAATCGATTTACCTGTAACTAAAGTTCCTTTTGTTCTAACACTAATTGGAACTGATGTTGAATAAGTATTTAACGTAATTGTAGCTGTAACTGTTGATGGAACTATATCTATATTTGTCATTTGTTTTCCATTAACATCATAAGCAACTAATGGTACATTATCAATATCATAAGTACCAGCATCATTTAATGTTTCATTGTTTAAATCAACAAGTGCTTTTACAGTAGCAATTTTATCTAAAGCATCTTGAGATCCTTTTACTACTACTTCACTTTTTGATAATTTTACTTCTCCAACACTTAATTTACTATTTAGTTTATTTTCATTTAATAAATCATAACTTACATTACTTAATGAACTAACTTTATTTTTAATTGTTACAGTAACTGTTGATGGATCGATTTTATAACTTAAAGAATCTATTGTTTGATTATAAGTTAATTTTACTTTATATGGTTCATTACTTGCACTATAATCTGTTAAATCAAGTAATACTTCATGATCACCTAGTTGTTTAGCTAAGTATAAATCACTTTTTCTACCAGTTAATATTATATCAACAGTATCTACTAATCCTTCAACAACATAAGCTTCTTTATTATATAAAACATTAACAGGTTGATTTGTTAAAACTTCTGCTTCAGTTTCAACCAAGTTAATAACTTTTGAATCTACTAGAAAAAATACTATTATAGCAAAAGCTAAAGATAAATATATTAAAATATTTGGACGATTTAAAACTTTTTCAATATGACTTGTATTACTTTTTAATTTTTTATTTAAGTAATAAATTGCTCTACTAATTGGGGTAATGATACTTTTATCTAATAAATTATATAAAGATTTAAAAAACTTACCTATTTTCTTTAATATCTTATTCATTTATATCTTCCTCCTCATCATCTTCTGTTTTTGCATCATAGAATACTTCTGTTTTAGGTTTTAATTCTTGCATCAACATACTTCTAAAATCATCAAGAGTAAGATTGTAATTAATATCTCCATCACATGCGATTGAAAGTCTTCCTGTTTCTTCTGATACTACTAAAGCTAGTGCATCAGATTCTTCAGCTATACCTAATGCAGCACGGTGTCTTGTTCCCATTCTTTTATTTAAATTAGGATTCATACTAGTTTTGAATACTGCACCTGCACAAGTAATTCTGTCACCTTGAATTATTACGCCCCCATCATGAAGTGGACTATTAGGGAAGAATAAATTACTTAAAAGTTCACTACTAATATCGGCATAAATCTTTGTTGCAGGTTCTATATATTCTTGTATAGAAATATCTCTTTCAATAACAATTAATGCTCCGATACGATTTCTTTTTAAGTATTCAACACTCTTCATTATTTCACATACAACTTTTTCTCTTTCATCAACAGTTAAAATTTTATGTCTTCCAAGTAATTGAGTTCTACCAATTGATTCCAAAACAGAACGTATTTCTGGTTGAAAAATAATGATTATTGCTAGAGGTCCCCACTCTAATACATATTCTAAGATTAGTCCTACTGTATAAAGATTAAATATCTTACTAATTAATTCTATTGCAATAATTAGAAGAACTCCTTTTACAATTAAAACCATTTTAATATTATTTTTTATATTTTTTAAAATATAATAAAATAACAACCATACTATACAAATATCTAGTATTTTTGTTACCAATGACCAAATAGATGTTAATGTCATTAAATCACTCCTTTATGCTTAATACATTATATCAAAATATAAGTTTATATTCCATAAAAAATAACAAAAAAAAGTTTTATTGACAAAACTTTTCTTACTCACTTAATACCCATTTATAACAAATGTCATTATTTATAATAAAGAATTCTCCCTTATTTTTAGCAGTTTGGATAAAATTAATTGGTATTCTTAACTCTTCTTCAAGATCTAACATTTCATTAAATGATTTTACAAGTACAGTATCTTTACCATCCAAATTTATCATCGTTGCAAGTTCAATAATAACATCACCATAAGATTTTAAAATTCTATCTAATTCACTTTCATATTTAGATTTTGATTTTACATTAAATATTAATTTAAATGTTAGTGCTAATAGTGTTATTGAATATACAATCAAAAGTATACCAATATCAAATTTAACCATGTTAATAGAACGATTATCTTTGGCATAAACAATTTCTTGATGATCATTCTTTTTAGTATCAGAGCTTATGCTAAATGCCAACTGGTTTAATGGAATAATAAATTTTTCTGTTTTTACATCTTTAATTATATTATTAGAAGCATTACCATTTAAATTAATGGTCATTACTACTTCCATATAACCAGTAATCGGAACATTTAAATCATTCTTAAAATTAACTACTTCGTTATTATATTTTGGAAAATCTAGATTAACAGTTTTATTTATATTTATAGTATTTTTATTTTTAACTTTTTCTAAAGTATTTTCTAATAAAACATATTCTTTAGTCCACAAACTTGAATTTTCACCCTCGCTACTACTTTGATATTTACCATAAATAGTAGCTTTTACATCATAGTTATACTCATAATCTCCTGGTTTTGTCGCTTCATAAAGATAATTAAAATTTAAATCAATGCTTGAAACTAAATTTGTAACATAATTGTTATTTTTTTGTAGTGAATCTTCATCAATATAATTATTATCTAATATATTAACTTTGTAGTTTGGTGTTTGTTCTATATCATAAGCTAAAAGTATTTCTTTAATCGGAGCATTTAAATTTAAACTTTTATAGATTAATGTAATTCCCACGGCAAAAAATACTATTATCATAGTCTTAATTAATACACGTACCCATTTTTTTAAAGTTCTATACGTTGTATATTTCTTTGCCATGAACTTTACTCCTTGCTACTTATTTTTGAAAATATTCATTTAATAAAACAGAAGGATAACCAGCATACTTAACTGTAAATTTTATTTTCCCAACAACTTGAGATGTTTCTACTGGTAATTCATCAGGAAGTTCATTATTATCTCCTTTAGTTGTAAAGATTAATTTTCCCTCTTTATTCTCTATTTTAATAATTCTATGTAATACTACTCTTTTATCTAATCTATATTCAATTATATCATATAATTTTAGTTTTTGACAATCATTATCATTTTCTATTTTTTCTACTATAACTAAATCTCCACGATAAAATATTGGTTCCATACTTCCTGACATAACTGCAATTGGTTTATAACTAAATATTCCAGCTATAAAGAAACAAAATATGATTAAAAATCCAACTAAGATAAATCTAAATCTAGGTGTTGATTTTCTAATTATTCTTCTTGATTCTTTACTAGTTCTATTTAAATGATACTTACTAACAAATAAATAAATTATTATTGGTAATAAGCCTTCGTAAATAGCTGTAAAGAACCAATCTAAGTCCGGTTGAATTGGAATTAATAACTTTATTAATATAAGTGGCATTCTAAATGTAAGGCTTGTTTTAAAGCCACCTACTGTAACTAAATAAGTACATAATATGTTAGATGTTATAATTGGAAATATTGTTGAAAAGAAATATTTAAAAAATAATTCACTAGAATTAAAATAATAATTGATATTCATTATTTCAATATCTGTTACAATCATTAACATTGTTATTAATATTAAGTAAGATATTCTTTTACCAGAATGTACAATAAGTTTTTCTCTTACTATTTCTTTAAATATTATTATACTGGCAAACATCCACAAATTTTTTAAAATATTAATTAATTTTGTTGAATAAATATTTTTAGCAAAATCAAATAAAACTCCTGATAAAAAATATATTAAAACATAAACTAACATGACGATAAATACTATTTGAATTTTATCAGATGTACCTTTATATCTTAAATTCTTATCTTTAAATAAAATATATGATAGTCCTGCTAAAATAATCCAAAAAATAGGATTTAAGTAAAAATTATAAATATTACTAATTTGTTTTGTAAAAATTGAAGTGATTAAAATGTATGATAGTAATAAACCATATAATATAATTACTTTTTTATTAAAATTTCTCATAATACCTCCCTATGACAACAATCCTGTTTCTACAATTTTATAAGTTGTACCAAGAGGAACTATTATTTGAAAATCAATAGAAATAGAACCATTAGCAGGTATTATTGCTTTCCATGAAGGTTGAGTTATCTTTACTTGATTTCCTGTTTGACTACAGGTTGCACTCCAACAACCTGGAATAGAACCACCATCACCTACATCTAAAATAATATACCAATGTTCTACATCTTTACTTGACTTATTACTTATTGTTAATGTTGTATTGGTATGAGTTACTGTATCTTCCCATTTTTGTTTATCCTCAGCTGTCACAGCAATAATTGCTTCTTCTTCATCTGGATTAGTAGGATCTCCTCCATTTAAGCAATGAGACATATCAGCAATTGTTGGTATTTTTTCTACGTTACTGTTAAAGCCATATGTTTCAACATCTTTTATTTTATAATCATCAGTAGGTGCTGTATAAGATACATCATACTTTATACTTTTACCAGGTTCTATTACATTATTATAGTTTTCATTTGGATTTTCATAAATATCAGCATCACCCTCAAAAACTTGTTTACAGTTATAAACATCGTTTTTTATATATCCTTCTGGTAAAATTAAATAAGATCTCCATCTATTAACATATTTATCACCAGTATTTGTAACAGTTATTGTTGCATGTACATTATGGCCGTTATTCGTATCATATATTTCATAAGATATTTCATGTTCGAAGTTATGATACCCATTAAATTTATGAATACTACATTCAGGATTACCGGTGTTTAATCTTACAATTCCTTTTACTCCTAGTTTTTCTGACAATAATGCATAACCAGTTGAACACACGAAAAGCAATACAAAGGCAATTGTAATTATTATACTATTTTTCTTGTTTCTTTTGTTTCTTGATTTCAATCTTCTCATTACACCACCCTACTATACTTTATTTTTATTGTAACATAAATAATTTGTTTTTAGTAAAAAAAAAGAATGGTTTACATTCTTTATTAAGCTTGCTCGTAATCAAAATTGATTGTAGCTGTTTTTTCAGTTACAGTTGGAACTGCTTCTGCAGTAGATAACCATTCAACTGTTACTGTATATTTATGAGTTGCATCAGCAACTAATGTAGCAGCATTATCAGTAGCAGCTTTTACTGTAAATTTAATATCAGCAGGATCTGCAGCATTAACAGTAGCTAAATCAGTAATTTCTTTTAATTCAGCTTCAATAGTTCCTAAATTTGTTACAGTAATATTATAAACTGCTTTATCACCAGGAGCTCCTAAAGTTACGTCAAATTTAGCACCAGTACTACCTTCACCTACAGCGGCTTCTGCTGGATCTAATGATTGTGTAGATGCACTTGTAGATATATTTGAAGCAGTTTCATCAAAACTAATATCAGTAATTCTTACTTTCCATTTTGCATCTCCAATAGTAGCCTTTCCATTAACTGTTAATCTTTGAGCTAATGCAGCATAACCAACTGCCATAACCATAATTGCAAATACTAAAGCAACCATTAAGACATTTCTTACATCTTTTTTCTTTTCCATTATATCCTCCTCTATCATGATTAAATGATATCAAATAATATCGAATTATGCAATATTTGAATACAAAAAAAGTGTAAAGATTTTACTATTTTTTCTTTACACTTTTTTTAGAACTATTGTCATCATCAAGTTTATCTAATGCATCTTGTAATACTTGACGAGCTTTATTTTTTACTTCATTAGCTGCTTTTTCCACAGCTGGTTCTGCTTTTTTCTTTGCTAATTTAACAATTTCATCAGCTTTTTTCATAATAGCTTGACTTTTATCTTTGATAATATCTTTAGCTTTTTCTTTATCAAGATCTTTTAATTCCTTTTTTATATCGTCAACCATTTTTTCAATGTCTACATCTTTAGCTTTGTTTACAAGCTCATCCATTTTTTTCTTTAAATCAGCTCTAGTTTTAGAACCTTTTTGTGGTGCAAATAATAATGCAATTCCAGCACCTACAGCTGCTCCAGCAACAAATTTTGCAACATTCCCTTTTTTACTCATCCTTATCTTCACCTTTCTTTTTTTTACCGATAAATAATTTTGAAAACATAGAACTTATTAATTCAACAGCTCTATCGGTAATCATTGCTAATTTATCAGTAGTAAAATCAATTATAGAGAAAATACTATTTAAAGATTGAACTTTATCATTAACATCATCAACAACTTTTTCAACTTTAGTAATAGTAATAATTGACTTTATACCTAATACTATTCCGATTACTAATATTATTATTAACAAAAAATAAATAACTATAGGCAAAAATTGTAATAAAAATTCCATTATTCTTCTCCCTCTTTATCTTCATACATAGAATCTATTAATTCAAAAAGATCATTTTCTAATGTATCATCAGCTACTTCAGTACTTTCTTCTTTAGTATCTATTTCTTTATCCTCTGTTTTAATATCATTATCTTCTTCAATAACTTCTTCTGGTTCTATTTCTTCATATTTTGCTTTTTCTACACGTGATGGAATTTCCATTTCTTTAGTTACATCAATTTCTGTATCAACAGTTTTATCTAATAAATTATCTAATTCTTCTAAAGAATCTTCTTTTTCCATTTCTTTTGGAATATCTACTACATTATCTTCTAATAAGTCATCATAGAATTTTTCTGATGGTTCACTCAATGTTTTTTGAAGATCTTCTTCTAAAGAACCAAAAGCTTTTTTACGAACACTGTCAACATCTAATTTAACAGCTTTTTTTTCAATAATTTCATCTCTCGTAACAACATCTTCTTTTTTATAATTTTTATCTAAGATTCCATAAACAGGTGAAATTACTGGAGATGGTTTAAAAGCTTTTTTAGGTGTTTCTTTAATTGATTTTACAATTCTAGTAGAAGTATATTCTTTTTTATATGGTTTATCATAACTATCAAGAGTTCTTCTTCTTTTATCAATATCTCTATCATATCTTTTTACAGGTTCTTCTTTTTTCTTTGGAGCAAAATCTTCAAATTCTTCTTCATCAAAAGCTGGGAAATCAAATGTTTTTTCAGCTTTAAATAATTCTCTATCTGTTTCTTCTTCAAAATTATAATTATCTTTTTTTACTGTTTCTTTAGTTACTTTTGGAAATTCCATCGTATTTTTAGAAACTGGTTTTACTTTTGGTTCTTCAATTGTTTCTTCTACTTCTTCCTCTTCAAATAAAACATTTTTTAATTTATTTAATAATCCCATTTTAAACACCTTCCTAGTTTATAAAATCGTTATCATGATTATTATCATTTTCATAGTTATCATATTTTTCTACATAATTCAGGTAATTACTTTCTGTTTCAGCGGTTTCAAATATATTATATTCCTCATTACTAAAACTTAATTTGTTATTTCCTAATAGATTTTCTAGTATAGTATCATTATACTCAACACTAGATAAAATGCTTATAGCATTTGCAATGGTTTTATTTATATCGCTTTCTTCTACCATTACTTCTATTTTAGCATAATTATACATAATTTCAATTAAATATTTTTCATTTTTCATTTTTTTGATTTCTAAATATCCAAATTTATCGTCATTTTTTAAAACATTAGAATAATAAACATTAGTCTTTTTTATGTAATCAAAACTTACTTTATTATAATAACTTAAAACATCTACATACATATAATATTTATAAGTACCATCAGATAATAATTCATTATAATCGTTTTTTTCTAAGGTTTTTACTCCTTTTGGAATATAGTATTTATATCCATTTCTACTTGTATTATAAAATTTTAACTCACTATTAAGTGAATCAGTAAGTATTTTATCAATACTGCTTTTATTTATATCTACACAACCACATACTAATATACATAGTACTACTATTAAGAATATCTTTTTCATAAAATTCTCCTCTATGTTATACAATTATATCAAATATATTAATAAAATTAAATACTAAAATAAGTCGATTTTTGTAACAAAAAACTGGTGAATTAATCACCAGTAGTTTCTAATATTTTTTTAATTTTACTTTTAATTCTTTGAATAGCATTATCTATTTGTTTAGGGCTTTTATTCAAAATGTCAGATATTTCTAAATAATTTTTATTCATTAGCATTAATTTAAATACTTCATATTCTGACTCAGACAAATCATTTTTTATTTTATTTAACAATTCTTTATAATCTTCATCAACAGTAATATTATGTAAAGGGTCATTCTTAGAATTATCAGATAAAACTTCCTTTAATGGTAATTCTTCTTCATTTTTTTGATAATCAAGTGATAAAGCTTGTAAAAGTATTTCATTTTTTTTGGCTTTTGCTTTAAGTATAGTTCTTTGAAGACGTCTTTCAACACACAATGTTATAAAAGTTTTTAAAGATGCTTCTTTATTATCATCATAAGATATTAATGCGTCAGTAAAACCCACTAATGCTTCTTGATATAAATCATTATATTCAATTCCTAGTTTTAATGAAGCCATAATATATTTCTTTATAACTACATTTATAATATAACTATATTTTTTTAATAAAATATCTTTAGCTTCTTCATCACTTTCGCAAATCATACTACATAACTCATTATCTGAATATTCTTTGTAGTCCATTATTTTTCTCCATTCATATTAAAAATTAATATTCCTGCTGCAACACTTGCATTTAAGCTATTAACTTTACCATTCATTGGAATAGAAATTATTTCATCACTATTTTTTAATGTTAAATCAGAAATACCTTTTCCTTCATTACCTATTATTAAACATCTTTTAGGGGCATAATCAATTTTATTATAATCTTTTCCATCCATATCTGCTGCGTAAATAAAGAAATTATTGCTTTTAAGTTTTTTTATAGCATCATTTACATTACTCACTAAAACTATTTTAACTCTTGCTAAAGCTCCTGTACTTATTTTCATAACTGTTTCATTAACTCTAACACTACGATCTTTTGGAATTATTATTGATTTTACACCTGCTGCTTCACAAGTTCTAATAATTGCTCCGAAATTGTGTGGATCTTCTAAATGATCTAATAATACAACAAAACTCTCGTCAAATATTTCATTTAAATTTGAATACTCATAATCATCTATTTCAATAAGTATTCCTTGATGATTTCCATGAACTTTTTTATCTAAAATATTATTATCAATAAGTTCATATTTAATTTTATTATCTTTTAAATATTTTAATATAGAACTATCTTTTATAGTCTTACTAATCATAACTTTTCTTATATTTTTAGGATTTAATTCTTTTAAAGTGTTTCTTCCATAAGCTATCATTTCATCGCCCCTTTTTGTCAAATATTATATCATATTTTTTGTAAATATAAACTTTTTTTCAAAAAAAGTCACAATTTTAATTATTGTGACTCTTAGATATTACTTTCTAATATCGTTAGTAAATTAATACTAGATTGATTATCAGAAATAAGTATGTACAAATAATATCTGTGTACATACTTATATTATTTACTTTTCTAAATATTTTATTTGACCTGTTTTTTCCAATTTTTCTTTTTCATCATTTTGATTTAATGCCATACCAATTGTGAATATATATGCCAAGAAGTATACCCATAACATCAGTATAATCACATTGCTAAGTCCACCATAAAAGACATTATAATGAGCAAAATTTGCTATGTAATATGAATAAATGAAAGTTGCAAGTACCCAAAATACTGAGGTAAATAGTGCTCCTTTATTGACATATGAACTTGGTATTTTTCGATCAGGTGCCATTGTATAAATAACTTTAATAAAGAAAAATATTATAAACCACGCTATTGGGCCTTTTAAAACATTAATTATTAAAGATATTTCATTAGTAATATTTTGATTTAAATTAACATAAGTTATCATTTCAATTACTTTATTACCAAAAACTGGTACTATCAAAATAAATAGGAACAGTAAAACCAAAATTAATGTTATTATCATTGCCTTTAAACGTCTTTTAAAGAATGAAGAATTCTTTATTCCATAAATAGTATTTGATGTAACAATAATTGAAGAAGCACCATTACTAGCAATATAGTAACCAACAATTAAAGTAATATAGAACCTTTTTGATAAAGTTACTCCACTTACTATTGGAACAATCATTTCTGCTATAGTTTTATTAAAAGCCTTAGTAATAAAGTTTGAAATAAAATCTACGGGTAAATTTAGAAATGATGCTCCATAACTTACAAGAGTAACAATTGGAACTACTGATAAGATTAAAAAGAAAGCAAGTTGACCTGGAAGTAATATCATTTCAGGGCGATTTAAAACTTTCCATAGTTTTTTTGCAAAAATTTTAAATCTTCTTATTAAATCATTCATCTTTCTTTTCTTCCTTTTGATTTTTCACTTGCTCCACTGCTTCATTAGTTGCATCTTCAACACTTTTGACATCATCAGTAATCATGCTATACCCTATTGAAACGCCGTTATCATAAGGTAATTTTTTAAATTCCTTATTCAATTTATGAATATAACTAGTTATTTGTTTTACTTCGTGTCCTACTAAATAAATCAAAAATTCGTTACCGTCAGTTCTTATAATATCAGAATTATCAAGTTGTGTTTTTATTAATATATTTGCACAAGCCTTAATTTGAATATCGCCTTTTTCATAACCAAGTGTATCATTAATTTCTTGAAGTTTATTTAAATCAAGAACTATTACAGCTTGTGGATAAATTGTATTATTATTCCAATTATCTAAATTTTCATTTAAATAATTTCTATTTTTTAAAGAAGTTAATTGGTCAATAAAACGCATTTTGTCTTCTTTTTTTATTTTTTTGGCAATTTTAATTTTTTTACTCTTTTTATAAAGAAAATAGAAAATTATAACGAAGATAGCAAATAATAATAATATATATTTTGCAAGAGCTCCTAAAAAAGTACCACTTTGTTTAGTAATAAAATAACTATTTAATCCACTATATCTTACCTGATTATTATCTAGTATTTCTAAATATTTATTCAATATTTTATTGAAATTATTATCAGTCTTAACACGATATTTATAAGTCAAATCTAATGTTTCTGTATATCTAATTACATATTTTTTTAGTATATTATCTTTATAACTTTCATATCTATTTAAGTCCATTGCAATAATTTTTTTAGTTTTTATTATTTTCTTTAATTCTTTTTTATTTTTATATGTTTTTACATTTAATTTTACATTATCTTTTAAATATTTATAAAGTTTAGTATTTTCTTCTACATAAATTTCTTTATCTTCTAAACTGTTTAAAGAATTTATAACTGTATTATCGCTTGTACTTGCAATTATAGCTAATGGAACATTATTATTTGATGAAATGCTTTCATAACTACTATTGGTATTATAATAATCAAAATAGATATTAACTTTATTATTATAAATAGCTTTACTTAATTTTTCTAGATTGTTATATTTTACAAAATCAATTTTAATATCTAACAAATCAGCAAATTTTTTCATATAAATCGCATTTATACCGCCAAAACTTGATCCACTTATTATTTCATATGGTCCATTATCTATAAATCCATAAGTATAATTTTTTGATTTTATTTTATCAATATCTGCATCTGAAATGTTTAAATTATTTTGAATTAGTAGTAATTCATTTTCATTTAAAGAATTTTCATAATTTTTTACTTTCCAACTTTCAAAATATTTAGCTAAAATATTTGCAAGCTCTGTTTGATCATTATTAATTCCATAATAAATTTTTGCGTCTGAAATATGATAAATTATATTAAAATTATTTGTTAATATTTCATCTAAGTACATTATTTTTGGAACAATAATAAAATTTAATTCATTATTTTCTTTATAAGCTTTTATTAATTCCTCTTTGGTTTTATATAAAACATATTCATTAGATTCATCACTTAAATACTTTTCAATATAATTTTTAAATTCTTCTGTAACACCAATTTTATAATTTTTTATATCATCTAAAGATTTAATTATTTTTTCACTTTTATTTACTACAACAAATTCATCATCAAAAAAACTTTGAAAATTTTTTTCCGTTAAAGAATATCCTAAGAATGTGCCAGTAGCTTTATTTTGTGAATTAAAGGTTACAGGATTTATCTCTATACTATAATTTTCGCTTAAAGAATTTAAAAAATCATAAAATAATCCTTTTCCTTCTTTACCAAAAACATTTAAATCATTTATAACATTTACACTTATAACGTTATTTTTATTAGCATTTAGCCATTGTTTTTCATTAACACTAAGTCTTTGTTTATCATTTAATATTTTTATACCAATAAAAATTGATAATGATATTAAAAGAATTAGTAAAAATATTATTATTAATCTTTTCTTTTTCATATTCACTACCTTATTCTTCATTAACAGGAGTATTATTATTCCATACTAATCCTGTTCCATTTACATTTTTTGTACCCATTATAGAAAAACCAGCATTAGAATCTGTAGCATCTTGTAATAGAGAATAATTTAAATCATAAAATTTTCTTTCTTTTTCGCTAAATAATTCAATGGTATTTAATGCTTTCCCTTCAGCTTCCACTAGAGTGATATCACCATTAAATTTAATATTTACATAAATAACTTTACCAATTTGATGAATTTCACAATCAATTATTTTATCGTCTTCTTTTATTTTATTTTCTAATTTAGTTATCTCATTTTTAGTAACCTCAACACCTTTAATACCATCAAGTCTGTCACCATATTTATCTTTTGATGTTCCTAAAAAATAGTCTATTGCTACTATAAATATAAGTACTAAACACACAACTAAAATCGTAGTAAGAACAAATAAAACACGATTTTGATTCCAACTATTTTTTAATTTTTTTATAATTTTTTTCATTTTTATCACCTAACCTAAAGTATATTAATTATACTATATTATATTAAATTTATCAATTTCTAATAAACTTTTTAAAATTTAATTTAACTTAAAAATAGCAATTTCTTGCTATTTTAGTAATTCTTTTACTTTTTCTAGTGGTAACCCTGTTGCGTCAGCAATATCTTGTATATCCATATTTTTATCAAGCAATTTCTTTGCTATTTCTATTTGTTTTTGATTAGAGCCTTCTTCAATGCCTTCTAGTCTTTCACTGTTTAGAATCATTTCTTGATCTTCTTCTGGATCAAATAATATCTCGGCAAATTCTT
>ERZ857922.1072-NODE-1072-length-36104-cov-3.676607_pt1 | contig 36104 bp, 53 predicted proteins | sample MGYA00519579_ERZ857922 | MGnify/ENA primary metagenome ERZ857922 (study PRJEB31778, sample SAMEA3449375) | human gut metagenome | biome: human gut; feature: human-associated habitat; material: faeces | place: United Kingdom | collected 2010/2012 ... | reverse complement strand
TAGTTTTCCTATTTACTAACAAACAATTCTCAAGTTCTTCTTCTTACACTCATCTTCACGTCTACAGATTTCACGGGCTTTACGGCATCTCGCTGCAATCCAGTTGTATCGTCATCCTCTTCACGAATCATTTCCATGCTCTCTGTATGTATCTGTCTTGAACCAGTAAGGGGGACACTTAGCAATCGATTGGATGATAATCGAATCGACTTACGAATCGAATCACGATATGCTGAAGGACCCACACCTACATATCATTCCATTCCAAATATCCGGACTTTTATTGACTTCATTCTTCAATTGATCTCTCTCTTGAACAATCACAGCCATGTCCTGTAAGAATGAACCTAAATCCAGTTGTATGGTTTCAGGTAGAGCCTTGGCAGACTGAACAAAAGGATGTTGGGCCAATACAGGAGGCAGTTCATCCAAATGAAGCAGATCAGTTGAAGGAGTTCGCATCTGCTCATCACTGGACATGGGAGATAATGACTCATCACTCCTATCTTATCATTCTTCCTCAAACATACTCTTCAGCCTGCAAATCGACCAGCTGTAAAAATGTTCCAATCTGAGGTTGCATCAGAATTAGACTACGGAACTCCTGGAAAGACATCACATCTGGTGATTGAGTATTGACAGCAAATATAATATTCACATATTTGTCAGCAGCACGCTGGACATCTGTCACTTCATGACAACTCTCATATCTATCAATGACTCGATCACTGAACACATACACAGCAGTGATCAAATCATGAACAGAAGAACGACTAATAACCCCTTCACTCTTCAAATCAAAGACACTGAAGTAGTAGAACAAGCGAACATAGGCATCGACCTTCTCCTGTACCAAGAACATTAGTCCAATTAACACTTCACGAATATCCACAATCAGACTCGAGCTTCGTGTCCGTTGATACTCTTTGAACAGTTCAACACAGACACTGGTATTCTGAAGAGGAATAACTTCCTTTCGCATCAACAATGACCATAACTAGTCTTCAGTCATTATTCTTAGTCCTACTGAAATGAACTCATCTTGATTGAATCCAGCATAACAATAATCACGAATCTGTTTGCTATTCAACTTCTCCACACTCACACCAAATGACTCTGCACAATGTTGAAGCACATATTCGCCCACTGCCTCCTTGATCTTCATTACTACATCCAATGAGAGTTGTAGATCTGATGCTTGTAATGAAGGATCATTCAAAGCTTTCTATATATCATTTACTCCCCAAGAATCTTACAGTCGATACAAGACGAGTCATCGACATTCGGATACTCATCTGACGACCTACTGACATAGAAACAGTACGAGCCATCTCTTTCTTCATCATCGATTCTTCCTCTCTATCACTAACTCATCTCCTCTATTATTACCTTAATGTCTCAGCATAATCAATACGCATGATTCGAATACGAGGTAGGGTGATACCCAGGGTATCCATCTTACTAAATGTTTCAACTGGAGTATGTTCCAGTTTCTCTTCACTTCATTCTTGACCCATGAACTTACCATTCATAAACACTACAATTTCTTCCAAATCCGATAAACGCATTAATTCCTTCTGATAATGAATGAAGATGGACATAGCAGATGCATGCACCACATGAGACCCGAAGTAGAAAATACGATCCCTAGAATGAAACTTCCTCCCAATGATTACCAAATATACTCTGTCACTTCTAATGGTAATACATTGATAAACAGACAGAGGAACCAATGGAATGTGAGATTGGTTAGAGAAATGTCACATTCACTGAAATGGTCCGTTAATTCAGGTAGCTTCTCTGCAAGGAGATACGTAAATATACGTTCATCAACACGCATTCCAAACTAGGATTAGGGAATTCAATTATCGATACCAGCTCATCTGTGAAATATCCATTGAACAGATTTCGAGTCAGACATACTTGAGTATAGAATGCTAATTCATTGTCCATATACATGAGTAGAAGGGCAGCAATGAAGTTCATCGATTGACAATAACCACCCTCCACTAATAATCATTCTACTCCCGAATATCAACATCTCATCTCATAAGCAACAGCTTTCAATACCTCCCTTAAGTTTTCAACGTCTTCAGGTGTCATTACATCCTTTCCTCGTATAGATGTCCTATACTGAATACAGTCACAGTGAACTACCTCATTAGATCCTTTTCAATCTGAACTGCATCCTTACTAGTCGTATCAGCAGCAGATTCTTTGACAATTCGGTTATAGTACTCCTTCCCATTCTGATCACGCAATTCTTTTCCTCCACTCAGTTCGAACCAAGCATTTCCTCTCTTCCTTGACGAAATCCCTCTTCCCTCCTCAATATACTTATCGTAGGGTGTAGATGGAAATCTCAATGCCCACTTTGCTGATTTGTCCTATTCAATTACAAATAGAACAATGTAACGAACATGGACCTTCTTTGTTGGACGACGTTTCTTTACTTCCACCTCTGGTTTTCCCAGCTTTTTAAGTTTCTCTAGCATATTCATTGCTTTCCTATTACTCTTCTTTGAGAAACAATGAGCGAAGATGCCTTGATGAAAATTGTCATTTCACTTGTTGCATCAAATGTGAGTGATAGACACAATAACACTTTTCAGAAAACACTCATCATTCCTATTTGTCCAAACAAACATAGATAAATAACAATCCATTAAAGATAAACAAACTAAATGTCACACATTTCACTATGATTGAACTCCAAGTGTACAATCTACATTACTTCAATCTGTTTATTGACCGTACCAACAAGTCCTCCAAGAACAGGTTTTGGACCAATTTCGATAAATTGATTCATACCTCGTTCTACTGCTTCACAAACACACTTCTCCCAAAGTACAGGACTACATATCTGCTTTCCAATCCGATTAATTACATCCTCCTTTGTTCTCATCTGGAGATCACATCAACAATACTACCAAACAGGGTAACTATCGACGTTGGACAATACAGGAATCTTAGGATCCCGAAGCTCAATATCATGCCTCTGAAGACTGTCATGAACGAATTGATCCAGTTCAAGAGTAGCTAGTTTCATAACTGAACAATGAAATGGATAGTTGACATTCAAAGGAATCACTTTACACCGTCTGGTCTCCTTTCCTGATTTGAGTCGTCGCGTTAGTTCATCCAATACTCCCCTCTCTCCACTAACAACAATCTGCTTTGGGCTATTGATATTCGCAATTTCACACAAAGAACCTTCCTTTGCTAAATCCGAGACCAGGTTCATTAATACAGGTAATGGACAGAATAGAACAGCAATCATACCACCGTCAATTCCTTTGCAAGCATCTATCATCACATCAGCTCGCTTCTTCTATTCATAAGATCAACCTTGTTGTAGTACCAACAAAACGGCACAATCATGAAGACTTAGCGATTCTGCAGCATACAGAGCAGTATATTCTCCAACCGAATGACCCATCATCAACAATGTTGTGGAATCAGAGATTGGATGACATTCTTTCTTCTAGATATCATTACTGAATCAATCTAGAACCTTCATAGTTTCCAAAATCATGGCTGAATAAGTGAAGATTGCGAGTTGAGAATTACGAGTGTTCTTCAATTCACTCTATGACACATCAAATAATCTTTCCAGAACAAACTTCACTTCCTTCAAACATAACTGTTGACAAATCATAGCCCAGTACCGAATTCACTTCTTCAATCACTTTCAACAATTCTGGATATTTCTGTACCAATGATCGTCCCATTCCAACCCACTGAGATCCTTGTCCTGTGAATCCAAAACACTTCCTCAGACCAGTTCTATACATATCCAATTCACTTCTACTCTTCATTGTTCATCCAAACAAACAACCAACAGGACTAAAACAACAGAGAAGCAACTCACAAAGAATAAGTCTATTGCAATACACTCTTCAAGTTATTTGACATTGTTACACTTGGTTTCTTCATGGATCTTCTTACAAGAGTAACTACAATACATCGAACCACAAGTCTTGCATCGATATACTGCTTTATTCCTGGTTGTTAAGAAGATTTAGTTACCAATAATAACAGGATATCCACAAATGCCACAGAAACGACGAGGAGGAAACTGACTTGCTCGACTTGCAGCTGAAACATAACATGGACTTCCTGTCGCTTCTTTCATCAATTTCTATCCCTCACTCAACAAAACCACAACTACATCTTGAAATACAACCTTTGCAAACCTTAGCACAGGTAATACATTTCTAACAATTCAAGAGACAAATCCATGTCTACGAGGATTGTGTCTTTACCAAGTCCTTCCTCCTCTTGTTTCGGATTTTTAAGTCCTAGTACATCAATTTCCTATTCATTTCCAACATCCTCTTTTTCATCATACAACTCTGATTCATTTACTGTCTCTTCTTCATCGTAATTATCACGTTCCAAAGCTTCCAGTCGTTCATTCAGAATCTTCGATTCAAGAATCCTTACAACAAGTACTTGTTCTCTAGTAATATTATCAACAATATTCGTATTCTTTGTTGTTGATCTCAAACGAGATGTCCATTTCTTCTTCTTTTCAACCACTCGATGACCACTTGCAGACATTGCTGCATCCCACTCAGACTTCCCTGTTCGACCCATCAAGGTCAATTTTCGCAATTAGAATCTATCTTGTTATATGATTGACCTGTGACAGAAATCGAGTCCATTTGAGTCGAAACAGGATTTGGGTTTGGGATTTTAGTCCTTCTTGTCCCAATTCCTGTATAATTCTAGGCTTATTGAGCGAATTTAAAGAATCCTCGAAATCTCTCTATCTGCTTCCTTTTTGGAGGGATTACTAGGACCATAGACTGTGTGCATTGTTGATGCCATCAAGAGATACGAGAGGAACCATGAACAACTCTTGTTCTGATCCCGCTGGTTGGGTAGATACAATTGAAAGAAAGCAGGTAGGATCGTTTTCTGTCTTCATTCTAATACGATTGTAGTTACCTAAGCAATATGATTCTCTCCTCCAAATCTTGTCAAGTGTTCAAAATGAGATATTGAAGAGACAACATCGTTCTGATACGATTTCCTGTACCTCGTTTCTGCCTGTCGTTCAGAGTCTTGTGACTCCTTCTAAAGATCTCCGACGGTCTTCTCATTTCCGGTCCCATTCAAAACAGAGGAAATCTACCTCTGTATCAACTCCAAAGTCTCCAATCTACTCCGATACTAGTTTTGATGACTCGACTATGTCATCAGCCAACTTGTCAACTCCCTATGTAAAGATGGAGCCTGTTTTCCAGTCGTATTCAGTTCCATCCAAGTCATATTCGTCTGAATACTCTATTTCAGTCAAATCAGAACCCATTTCTGTAAAACAAGAAGAGTCTGTATCTCAACTCAATGAATTGAAATCTCCTCAGGTATGTGTGGATCTAATTGTCAATGAATAGACTCAGGAAGAGCAATCTGAACTTGAAACCGTTACTCCATATGTATCATCTCCTAGTAGTGAATCTGGAGTGAGTTCTCAACCCCTTTCTGTCTCTCCTTCAATTCTTTGTCATTCATAGCTTGATTCATATGTTGATGTGTCTCCTCCTCAGATCTATCGTCAGGCCCTTGAAGTGATCCTGACTGTAGCCAGTATGGGACAACATACTGAGCGTCAGTTGCTTCAATGTTGTGAAGAGTATTTGAAGCAGTATCCTCTGTCTAAGAGTACTACAACTCATGTGAATATGTGTTCATTCTATTACGTAGATTCATCTTCTTCTCCCTCAACTCTGTCATGTCTTACGTTATCTCGGTATTCTCAGTCCTTGTTCGTCTTGCTCGTATTCATCCTCTTCATTTATCTATCATTATCCGTCTGTTCCTGAATCCTCTCATTCTTATCCTTCCTATCTTTGTCCCTCTTCAGAAGCTACAGAAGAAGAGAATTCTGAATTCCTTTCCACCTTTGGAACAGCTGAACAAGAAGAATGGCCTGTGGGAGTACCTGGTGAAGCTGTTTCTCTTGCTCGACAAGGGATTCTGGGTGAGGCGAATTGGATGGGAGACAACGTCAAATCTGTGCTCTATAAGTGGATTGGTCGAAGAAGTGCTGATTGGATACGGGATTCTGAACGAACTCCTTCAGCTCCTGCAAGTATGATCAATAGTTCATTTGAAGTGTAGATTCTCTGTTAGAGGCAATGCATATGCCTGCTTATGCTACAACACTCATCACTTCATCTTCAGCCATTGCTTTCAATGTCCTTTCATCGTCTCTTCTTCATCTCTAGAATGAATCTCAGACCCTTCCTGAGTCTCTTATTCAACTCCTTCGTGATCCATCTCTTTCTGTCCAGAAACTAGAGCAATTGGATCCCACACTTCAGGATCTCTTGTATCACTCTGATATTTCATTCATCCTAGATTTGCTTTCATCTTCAATCGTTCGTATCATTGGTCCCAAGCTCCTTCTGTCCCCATTTCTCAATCCTCTGTAATGGGTGATCGTTCACTATTGAAGCAGGCTCGAGAGATTGGGTCTATTCGACTACATGTGAACCAGAAACAATTGGAGGAGGTGATGCGTGGATCAGTATGGAAGAATCAACATGAAGCTGCAAATGTGCATGCTGAGTTAGATGGACTGAGACAGAAGGAACAACAATTATGGAGACGATTCTGTGGTCGATTTGGAGTGCATATTGGAGAAGGAAACAGTATGAAGAAACAACTGGCTTCACATGATCGATTGAGGCGAATGGAGAGTGGATATGAGAGCAAGACTCACAGTCAGCGTCATGAAGGATCCAGACGCTCTGTGAAGAGTCGAGAGAGAGATGATGAGAGGCGACGTGAGTGTAGTTGATGGAAGTGATAACTAGGATTGCGATTGTCTCGTCCTCTGGATTCTTATGAAGAAGGACTTCGTCTGTTCTCTCAACCGTAGGACTTGGATTGATGAGTGAATGATAGAATTCAATGGATGGAAGTAATTGAGAATTTCACTCCAGTTCGCAAATCCAAACCTCTCTTGTCATCTACTCCTTCTCTTCAAGCATCACCATCTGCAAGTGTTACTGAACCTGAGACAAAACATGTAACAATTCCAACAGTACATCGTGTGACAAGGAAACGACCTCATGTGACTCAAAAAGAGCGAGAAGAACGGAAAGAGGATCCTGTGAAACGGAGGAAGATGGAAGAAGAAACAGCTTATTATCTGAAACTGAACACAGCAAATCTTCAGAAGATGAAGGATCATTTAGAAGCAGTGAAATTGAAACTGAAAGAACTGAAAGAAAAGAAGAAACAGAAGGAGAAAATGAAGAAGAAGTTCTGAGGTCTGTTTATGTTCTATACCATAGAATCGATTTATTCATTTTGTTTGTTATCTTGTCAACAGATGACGTTGCGAAGAATGACGATGACGAATACCCAAGAATACACACATTCCCGTGGAACAAATGAATCATTCATTCTTTCCTTAATATGAGTGATTTGCAAGTATTACTGATTGTAATGGTAATAACAGTATAGAAGAAGTTTGAAGAAATTGCTGAATTCGTTCGTTCATGGCATCCTGCTAAGACTGTATCTAATGAAGATAAGTTGGCTGGATACTCTCTATTTAAACAAGCTACAATTGGTGATTGCAATATTCCTGCACCTAGTATGTTCAACTTCACTGTGAGAGAGAATAACGGATTGTAATAAGTAGGAAAAGGCTAAATGGAATGCCTGGAATGAATTGAAAGGTATTATTTGAAAAATGGTTGTGAAAGATAGGAATGTCGAAAGAGGAAGCAATGCAAAAGTATATCGATTGTATCGAAGCTGAGAAGGTGAAGTATGCATAATTGACGTGTTTGTTGAGTGATTTTTGTTGATACGGGAAACAATGATATGATTGAAGAACTGAGAATGAAAGGAGATCAATTAGAATGGAATTCCAAATCTTATTGTATTCTTCTTTACGTTATTATCATTCACTCTCCATTCTATAACATTTCAATTGATTGTATCAATTCATCCATTCTTTGGGACATTTTCTGTCACTTCTTTTGGGCAGCCATTATCTTCTTTAATTCAGCATATTGGTTCCAATGAGCATTGAAAACGGATGGTTCTATGAGAATGAAACAATGTGGAAAGGTATGGAAGTGTTTTTGAGTTGAGGTATTAGGACAACGATTTGGATTAAAGGTGAAGGAAGTTTTGTATCATGAAAAGTCTGAATATCAGGTTTGAAATGGTATTGATGATGAAAGTGAAGGATATCCTTGTATTCGACTCAGAAAGTTATGGAAGAGTGCTTGTTTTGGATGGAGTGATTCAAGTAACAGAAAAGGATGAGTTTGCATATCAAGAAATGATAACTCATCTTCCTCTCTTTGCTCATCGTAATCCAAAGAGTGTAGAGAATAAGTGTATTGAACAATTTATAGGTCTTGATTGTTGGAGGTGGTGATGGAGGAGTACTTCGTGAAGTGGCAAAGCATCGTGGAATTGAACGGATTGTGATGTGTGAAATTGATGAAGGAGTTGTGAATGCTGCAAAGAAGTATTTCTCAACTTGTACTGCTGTTGCCTTTGAGGATCCTCGAGTAGAACTGGTATTGATTGTATTTTGGTTTGATCTAGTTATTCATGGATGCAGCGTTGTATGTGAAAGACCAAGTGGATCAATTCGATGTGATTATTGTGGATTCTTCAGATCCTGTTGGTATGAATGATATGAATGGATGAACAAAAGGTCCTGCTGAGAGTCTGTATACTACTTCCTTCTATAACACAATGAAGGCGGCTTTACGTAAGGGAGGTATTATTTGTACTCAAGTGATTATGATTCATTTCATTCACTGATAGGGAGAGTGTCAATGGCTTCACCTTCCTTTGATTCGACAAGTGATGAAGAATGCTGCTTTGGAATATTCTTCTGTTCGATATGCATACACTATGATTCCAACATATCCTTGTGGTCAGATTGGTTTCATTCTGGCTATCAAAGCTTCTGGTAGCTGTGGTTTGTTATCCATAATGAACAGATGATGATATTAGTAAGCCCAATCATGAGGTTCCTGAAGAAATGATTCCTCAGTTGCGTTACTATTCCAAGGAAATCCATGAAGCATCTTTTATTCTTCCTCCTTTTGCTAAGAAGGAATTGTCGAATTAGATAAATATGTTTGTTCAATGAAAGAAACACTTGTACTTCTGTTCTGTAGTCTGTTCTTCTAATACTCGTTCTACAATACTCTTTGTTTGTTCATATTTGAATACACATCGATCCATACAATTATTCACTCCCACTTGATCATTGGGATCCACACTTGAAGCATGACATTTCTTTGAACACATGGAAATCATTCTAGTTCATTCATAGAATCAAATCAATCAATACCGTTCATAGAAGTCTTTCACGATTCTTGCTTCTTGAATTGCTTCATCCACTTTCTCTTTGTGAACTACATCCTCATTCTTGGAAAAACCAAATAGAGAACTAAACATGACAAATGTCTAGTCATTTCAATTCTCTCTCATTTTATTCTATTTCTTTTTTGTGTCCCTTAGTCTATTTCTTTTCATATTCATTTCCATCAGTCTTGTTTCTTTCTCTATTCCATCCTATCTCTTCTATCTCTATATCTTGACCTTTGAAATCGAATGATAGTAATTGAACTAATAATGGGATAATCAATGACTCATTCTCTTCTTCTGGAATTCCAGAATTCATTCTCCACTTTCATGTACCAATATTTCAATGAATATGAGATTCACATTCATATCTCTATTTCTAATCCTATTTTATGTTTCATATGCATCAACTGAAAGTGAAATAGAAGTTGATAGCAGAGGCTCTAGTGTAAACAATGAGGTGAATGTATTTCTTGATATTGTTTATTTGAATCGATAGAACGAACATTATCAATGCAAATCGGAATACAAAGTTCCAACAATGAAGTGTTCTTTAGAGTTCTTAGAGACATTTCAAGGTGATAGTAATGAAAGTGGAAAGTGGATCTACAGTTATCATCGGGAATATGCTTCACAGTCTTGGATATGGGGTTATGGTTTTGTGAAGCCGACTTTAGAGTGTGATAAGTCATTGATCACTGAAGTTCCTGCATCGAAGTATGGTATCACATCATTCTTTGATAAACCTATTGATAACTGGGATAAGGATTTCATTCTGCAATATGAAGTTCGATTTCAGAAAGGACTAGAGTGTGGAGGAGCCTATTTGAAAATCTTGCGTGATGGTACGATTGAAGTTCCTGAAGATCTCACCGAATCCACTCCTTATGTGTTGATGTTTGGTCCTGACTACTGTGGAACTACGAATCGGGTCCATCTGATTATTCCTCACTACAATCCTATTAGTGGTGAATGGGAGGAAAAGAAACTAGTGGGAGGTCCTCAGATGATTGTAGACACACTCACACATCTGTACACACTCATTATCCGTCGAGATGGTTCTGTTGAGATTCTCATCGATCAGATCAATAAGTTCACAGGAACTCTTCGTGATGATTTCCAGCCTCCCTTCTCTACTCCTGCTGTTCGTGTGAATCCTTTTGTTCATCTGTAGACTATTCCTGATCCTAATGATCACAAGCCGGCAGATTGGGTCGATAAGGAACGAATCATCGATCCAACGGATGTGAAACCTGAAGATTGGGATGAAACGCAGCCCAAGTACATTCCTGATGAGAGTGCAGTGAAACCGGCGGATTGGTTGGATGATGAACCTCTTCAGATCCCTGATCCAACAGTTGAAATCCCTGAAGACTGGGATGAGGAAGAATATGGTCCTTTTGAAGCTCCTATGATTGAGAATCCTCGTTGTCAGGAAGTGAGTGGATGTGGTGTATGGGAACGACCAATGATTCTGAATCCATTATATCGAGGTCCTTACACATATCGTACTATTCCTAATCCTGCTTATAAAGGACCTTGGTTCCCGCGGTTAATTCCTAATCCTGCCTATTATGAAGAGAAGCATCCAGAACGTTTACCAGTGATGAAGGGAGTTGCAATTGAGATCTGGACATTACAAGAAGGAATCGCATTTGATAATATTCTGATTACTCATGATGAGCGTTGTGCTGAGGCTTTTGCTGATGCCACTTTCCGGATCAAACGACAACGAGAACTGGAAGAACATCCAGAGATTGAGAAGCGTAAGTATATCCCTCGAGCTGAAAATGAACCTGAAATGGAGCCAAAGGAGGAGAAGTGGGTTGGAAAGCGTCGAGCAAGAATGAGTCTGGCTGCATATGTGAATATGATGATTGATAAGGTGATGCAATGGGAGTATGATGAGAAACGATATCAGTTGGTGGAATGGTGTTTGATAGGAGTTGGGATTAGTGGAGTTGTGTTGATTGCTATTGTGTACTATAAGAACAGAGATTTCTTACAAAAGGTTAAGCTTGTTTTGTCTGTTTGTTGAAGGAATAGTATGAAGAATAGGATTGATTCTTAGAACAATGCTAATTCTTTGAATTATCTCTGATTATCATTTTGAGAATGAACTTATGATTACTATCAAAGAACTGATTCACACCTATCCTATTCTGACTCACTTTCTGATATTGGAATCATTTCTTATTCAATTTGAATGTACTAACAATCCTCTGGTTCATTCTCATTTCAACAAACATATCACAAACTACAATTCATTCAAAATAAAGGAAAGAGAAGATTCAAGACTTGGGATAGATCAAAAGATACCAGTCACATAAAACTGAAAACAATCATACCAATGAGTGGTCCAACTACCAATAGCTTGTTCAATAAGCTTCTTAGCACATTCTTCAGCTGATCCTACTGGAGACAGTCTCTGAATAAGAGCAAGAAGGGTTCTTTGAGAATCATCTAGTTCTTACCACTACAATACTTACCATACTTGAAAAACAAGGTAAGTCAGGATACTCCATTGCATACAGTTTCACAATTGACAGAATTCGAGACTTATTCTGACATAGCACTCGATAGATACTTGTCTTCAAATCATTCATCAACTCAGCACTTACACAAAGCATCTGAAATAGATAAAACCCTGCTGTTCCTGGAGCTCCAATCAATTGAATCTACATGGAAAAACAACTGAATTCCTACCATATCAGAGGTTATCTTAAAAGGAGCTGTTTCAAATCGAATATTTCCAGGTGAGTAAGATTAAGGAGAGAATCAGGAAAGGATTATTAGGATATGTTTGAAAGAAGGAAACCAAAGTCAATATGAACCAGATTCCCATGACGATCAATCAGAATCTTTCTATCATCCAACACAAATAGCATACATTCCCATCATTCCGATCTTTCACTTGTAAGACGTAACATACAATTGAATAAGCAGCAAGAGAAGTAATGAAGTTTCTTCGAAATTTCTTATATGCTTTTGGATGATTCGTAAACACATCATTAAAGTAATCCTAGTCATAATTCCATCAATCATAGTTCTACACCAATACTATCATATCCCCGTGGTTTTATGGATTTCCTCAATTCATGAAGAGACACGAAATCATCGAGATATTCCAGAATTCCATTATTATTTGTGATGGGAGTTACATTGTATGTATGAAGATTGGAAGGAATATGATTCTCTTTAATGATACTGGCAATCTAGATATCATATCCCACACATATTATGACTTCTGCAATGAGAACAGATGCCATCTCCTCCTGTCTCATGAAATCATTTGTCTTGATCAATACACGCAAATGCTTGGCAACAGGTTTCATAGACAGTGGAGTACGAATCGTTTCTTCTTGTTTTCCACACACATAAATCACACTGTCTTCTTCTGAATGAGGAAATGGTGATTGATCAAATGAAGTCACTTCCTCTAGATTCCGAGGGAGTTTCAAAAAGTCAGTAATCCAAGACCACATTGATGACTGAGAAGCAACTACTGGATCTGGGTCCTCTTCTGGAAGGATTGGAAGAGCTGGAGACTCTTCATTATCACTTTCAATCTCAAAGTCAAAGACACAAGGACATCGAGATTTCGTTGATATGACTCGACAATTTGAAGTGAGAATTCGTTTGATCTATGTCAAATAGGAAGCAGATGAATCACTTTCATTCCATTACCTAATGGCATCCATACTGAGCCAATTGACTGCAAAGTCATTCGATTCATAGTATCACATTGTTCTTCAAAAATCCGTTGTCTATCACTTAGTGGAGATGAATACAAGAAAGTGGATAATGAAAAGAGAGTCTATGATTGTGCTTCAACAATAAAACTACATCAAAGAATGATATCGTATTATTGAGGAGAGTAGTGAGTGGATGAATATCACTGTTTATTTCCCATTCTTGAAAGTGACCCGAAATATGATGTGAACATAACAAGCGAAGCTTCTGTAAGAAGAGATAGTTATCCTTCTTAAGTCTTTCATTCCAGTTTATCTACATGAAAGAGATTCATTTGACATACAGTACAAAAGAAGAGAACCGATAAGGCTAAAGGAGGATGATGCTCACAACATTCAAACAAGAAAAGTCTCAGTAATTCCTATATCATACAATTTGCTACTCATATACTCGATTACGACAACTGTTATCACCAGCCACATACATAATCTCACGAATATGTAACTTGATAACATCCTCTGTTAGTATTTCAGTGAAATGAAAGTTAAAGTCAACAGACTCACTATAGCTAGATCTAATCATACCAAATAAAGCAAAACAGATTCCGAAATAGTGTGAGGTATGAAGGAGATGATAAACTCTACATTAGAAGAAACAAATGCCCAACACCTTATCATCAAAGTATCGAAGCCATTCAGGACATAGAGAAGCTTTTATCGACTGTCTAAAATTGAAATGATCATAATATCAAACTCTGTTGTAACATCCTCAACAACAGGAAAGAAACAACTACTGAAAGACATGAAAGGAAGAAAAGTGCATTATTTCATAAATTCCATTGGGATATAGTATATATCCTACAACTATGTCATTACTAGTCATTCTCATATCCATTACTTGATATTTCTTCAATGAATAGTATTTGAAGAAATAAGACATTTCTTGTGAAAATATTCGTTCCACTAACGATTCTGAGTCAATGAGAAGGAAATACGTTTCATATTAGTAAGAAACACATAACAATACTATTCTGCTAAGACTGCTACTTTTGTAGCAGATTCATTAATAAGAGGAGAGGCAGTTGGTGAAACATGCACTTCTGTTGTAGGTACAGCAGGCAATGTAGCTAGTACAGCAGGTGTAATACCAGTTGTTACAGCAGGTTGAGGAGTCGCTTGACCAGCTATGCATCGAATATCTCGAACCATATCCTGAACCATTTGTTCAAATGATGTTTTGGGATTACGTTCCATGATATCTTTCTTCCATTCAGTTTCAAAGGTAGTTCGCATCTGAGCACTCAACCCATCCATCAACTCTTTGAAACACTCTTCCATATCTGCACCAGGAATTGATATCTTTTCAACATATTCTTGTATGTGATTAGCAATATATGTGTTTAGTGTTTTCTCTAATTCAGGTTTCATCAATGGAAGCACATAATCATATGCAAGACTTGATAGTGAATTCACAATATGAGACCTCACACTTTCCACCACATCTGGAGAGGAGAACGCCATCATCATGTTTAAGTCTTTAAGCTTATCAAAGACACGATTAGCACATTTCTCACTACCACTCTTCATATCTTTGAGAAGCTCCTTGAAGTATGCTAAACGATCTACTTGTACATACAGACGTTTGAATCGATCTGCAAACTCTTCAATCATCTCCACTGTGAACTGAGTCTTTGCCACCTTCCACAACTGTTGTTCAATGTACTCAATAATCTCGTCAGTGCTCTCACTACCAATTCCATCACCAATTTCATCAAAATTCTATTCCTTATCAAAGAAAGACAAACCAACAATATCATCATCTCCTAGAATCAAATCATCAAAATCCTTAATCTCTTCTTGGTGTTTTGCTAATTGATCATTCAAGTTTTCAGCATCTTTAAGGTAACTACAATCACAAACCAAAATCTAATATACTCCTCACTGAGCTTTACGACAGCAAGTACATCCTTCATCTGCATTGTTAATTCCATATTCTCTATGTTTTGAACTATAGTACGAATTAGTTCAAAGACTTTATCTCGATATTGCTAAAAATGAATAAAAGAACATGGTAATACAACGTAACAACCCAAAAGCTTATTTGCATGCACATACTGCTTGAGAGAAGCCTTTGTCTCTAAAACAAAAGCTGTTCATGAAATATACCTGCTTCTTCATTTTGAAGTCTATACTCTTTAGCTTGTTGTTTGAATTGCCTTTTCTCAGTCGTCAGACTCTCAATTCTATCAATAATAACAGAATAACAATTAGTACTTCTTTGTATATTCTTGTGCCTTATCTTCAAGAGTTTCATGAACTTGTTTCAACTTCACAAGAGTATCCTCTCCCTTTTCCAATGCATTCTTCACATTCTTTCCTCCACAAGATGTACTGATACTATTGCCCATAGAATAATATCAATTCAATCATTAACTGAATGAAGTCAGTTGTGATTGTGGGATCCCAAATCTGAGTATTCTTAGTTATCTAATGAGTATTGATGGATACTAGAAACAAAATCTGTGTTTACTGATAATGATTGTTCGTATAGAATCAATTGAATCGAGTTCTTTTCCTCCTAACAGCTTCTTCTCTCTAAACTCTCAACAAACATATAGCAAGCTCAAAATCAATCAATGTTAACAGTACGGGTAAGATCAGGTCGTGCTGCTCGCCAAGCACACAACAATCGTTCAGGGAGTAGTTCCTCTTCCTTACATTCGATAACCAGCGCAAGATCGACAACAATCTTCTTGGCCTGTTTCAGACCCATCTCCACAGACTATTCATCATTTCCTTCCACAAAACGTACATTCGAAATGAACTTATCAGCAGTTACATCAATCATTTGTTCACAGTATCCCTCACCACGATATGTGTACTGAGGCAACTTGTGACCAATGATTGTAGGCACATTTCCGATCAGTTTGCGGACAAACCAAGGTCCTGTTGGGCAACGAGCAATCATCTTCAGACGATCATTTCGGAACTTATCATCTTCCTCCAGATATCGTTTCCAAAGAGCAGCCACATGAGGAGAAATCTCTTCAAGATTCTCAGGAACCTCGAAATAACTGAGCATACTCACATAAGTTCCCTTGTACTTCACCTAGATATGAAATCAATCCTTCAACAATACCATGATGTTGTAAACATAAATGAAACCCTTGTATCCCTGAGCACGAAGCTTCTGAACCAGAGATACTGGACGCTGACTAAAGTGATTCATCTTTGTCTTGGAATTGACCAATTCACAACACAGACATTTGAACACACATTCCTCTGACATAATCTTCTTTCTGTCCTTCAGATAATTCGGTCCACGGATCTTGAAATTCTCTCCTGTCAATCCTATCCAACAATCCTCTCCTTTCACTGGATCATCTGCCTATTCATCATCATTCCATCAGATATTCACAATCTTCCAGTGTGTGGGATACTTCTCCAAGTCGAAATAGGATTTGGGATAAACACCAGATCTAACATCCAACGGAGTGACTTCAATGGTCGTTTCTCCTTCCTCTTGAGCAATTTCTTCACGTTTCTTGAGGATTTGATACTCCTCTATGAACAACAATCCTCAACAATCATACCTTCAGTCAATTCGACGGGTGATTTAGGTTCCTCCTATGTTTAATTCATTATCACATATAATACCATAATACTGTCTTCAGTTGTCAATCATTATCCTCAAATGTTCAGAGGGTTTTGATTATCAAATGATGAGTTACTAAACAAACATCCATCAAATCGCAATCATGCCTATCACTCTTCATCCGAAGCCTCTGATCCAGATTCTTCTGCAACAGCCTCTCCTGAAAGTTGTTGAGAGGTTGACTTCAAGAGGAAGATCAACAACTCTGTCACAATCTCTTGAGCAACACGATATTCCTTTGTCAACTGTTGTTCTTTTGATGCATTCACAATGAATGCCTTCGAGAAGATCATACCCAAGAAATCAGCAGTGAGATCATTCTGAGCAGAATGTTTCAATAACTCTCGTAGGAATGTGACCATATAAATGAATACATTCTTACGTACTGGTGACAACTATCCTCATATCTCTCCTTCATCCTTACCATACTCATAAATGCATTCACAAACTCACTATTGATCTTCTCACCTTTCTCTAGTTTCGATGTACACTTCTCAGGAATCACAGGAGACTGAAGTGAAGTGAACCAATCCAACAATGCATCAGCTACAGAATGCACACTAAGTATCATTTCACTCTCATTCCCTCACTCAATCCCTTGGAATGGTTTACCTTCATCCAACATATCTCGAATGATCTCCTCTTCACTCTCAACTCCCTTATCTGTCCACAATCCAGATGCATCACAACCACACTGATATAGATAGTCCACCATTCGCCACAACTCCTTAGGAATGGACATGGCTACTGGTCCTGTAACAGATACTTCCTCTGTCTCACGGGCTATTCATAATCTCTCATTCATTTATGTACCTGGCTGAGTCATTCGAATCAATGTCTCCAAAGACTGACCGAAACATGAAGTGATGAAACTGCCACCAATTCGCACATAGTAATCTGTATCATTCTCCACACGTAATACCAACACATCATCAAACACATCATGACCTCCATTCAACTCCTAATCATCATTCTCTCATTCTATCTTCACATGAGCTGACTCTGAATCAATGAACGCTTCAATCTGAACAGTCATTGTCTCACCTGGTTGAACCACTCCATAAGCAGGAGTTACATTAAACATACGCTTTGAGATATGCTGATCTTCTGGTTTCGGGAGGAAATGGAAGTATCCATTGCCTTCACCCTCATTAGTCAGAGTCAATTCTTGTATTGCCTTCGTCTTGTACTTCAATGCTCCAAAGTCAATAGTGTCCGTATTCAGAGTCATCACCACTTTAGCTTCAGGATGTTCTGTCTTCTTCAAATCTCTCTCTACACGCAATCGTGTCTTCTTCAACTTGGCTTGATCATAATCCTTCACACGCACAGTAGCCACAGCAAACACAGGTTTATGATCCGATCCACTGAGCTTCAGAATATGATCATATGCATGAACAGTAACATCCGAGAATGAAGCTCCTTCTCCTGTATGATACAGAATACGATCACACCAAGCAGGTGCACGACATTTCTTTCCCTCTTTCATATCATAGCTTGTAGTGTATTTCTTGTATTTGTAAGTAGGAGGGAACTTCACTTCAGGTTCTGTGAACTCTTCAAATGCCAAACCAGCTCGTTGTGATACTTTCAATTGATCCTTCTTAAGAAGGAAATCCAAATCATTAGCAGCATAATCAAACACTTGAAGTGTTGGTACATCGGAGGTGATTCGATAGTTCAGATCTCCAATCTATCTCTCAATTCTCATCATGATTCCTCACCCAGAATACAAATTGATGATCCATGATTCCAAAGGATTCTTCATTCTCTTCTCTTTTGAATCGAATGTTATCACATATTCTATCTCATTCATTCATTCTCTTCGTCCTACTTGTGGAAATCAGCATTTCTACCAGCAACATTCTCACGATGGGCAGCCAGATGAGAACACACAAAACAGACCGTACTATCCAGAATCTTCATTCGAATTGCTGCTCCACCCTTGTTACCCATCATTCCTAACAGACCTGTTGCTGCTGTCGTAGCTATGAATCAATCTCTCTTCTCACAACTCACTCAACACCTCTGCTATACGCTCACGTAACGACTTACGAACAAACACACACAGAAACACACCCACCAGGATCTGACTCTCTACAAGCACATATGTGTTATTCTATTCCTCATTCCTTCTTCTTACACCTACATCCGTCTTTGCACTCTTGTTCAATGCATTACTGATCATTTCCAACCAAATTCCTGCTCGTTTCTGGCTTTGAGCTTCTAATACTACCGTAGTTGCTGTCAGATCCACCATTTCCTCCAAACCCACAACATAGATATCTGCTGTTGGCTTTCCAGTCACAGAACCTGTCATCCAGATGTTGATATTCTCATCAATCTTCTTCCCATTCACGTTCCAGGTTCCCATCCACAGCTTCAACTCACGGAATGTCGTGTATTCGGGTTCACTGTACATGAAATCTCCCAACAAACCCAAACTTCTTCTTCATTTCCTCATCAATGTGTAGTTTGTAGATACTCTTCACAATCTACTCCTTCATCAATCTAATTCCAAATATCTACTTTCTGATTTGTCTTGCTTCCTTCCTTCTCTTCAGATGCGAAACTGCGCCACTCTCGAGGAAGCTCTAAAGGCTTTTCAGGAGGAGGAGTGATACTATCCCATCGTTAGATTATTTCAAATTCATTGAATACAAAAACAATACATACTCTTGAAGATCAGCATCACTATCTATATCCTCCATATTTTCTTCCTTGGAGGATTCAACAAGTCCCTTCTTTGAAAACATACGTTTCATTCTTATCAATTCGGTCTAGAATAGGAGATATTGACCAAAATGGTTCATCATCCAATCCAAACCATTATCTCTATTTCAATCCTGTATAATCCCATTCTGTTTCTAGACTTCATCTCTCATTCTTGTTTCTTTAGAAATGTCATCTCAATCAAATCAACAGGGTATCATTATGCTGCTTGAAAACCATTGTTGTAGGGAGACATTATTGAATTTGAAGAAATGAACATTGCTATGGTTTGGAAAGATGTCGATACTTCCATTTTGATTGAGTTGAACTCCCCATTTCATTTCCAACTCTTTTCTCGTTATCCATGTCACTCTTCTCCATTCACTTGTATCAGATAATTTCATTCATTTCATTTCCATTTCTCACAATCACTAATCAACTCTCCTCAACTCCAAACTGTGAAATGGAAATTGAATTGTGGAGTCAATTCTCAGAGAATGCTGATAATGATGCAGTATTTCGTCTTGTTGAGTTGATTGTTGACAAACTTGATGAAGGTGTTTTTGGTATATAGATGAGTTCAGATGTATAATCCACTAGGTTGGGGTTTTGTTCTAAACGATGAAGCCAAGTTTGGCGTTTTCTTCTCCAAAGTGATCGATATGCTTTTGAACAAAGAGGTCACTCTCGAGCAATTTCCTGTCTATATTGCTTTCTTCAAATATGCTTTTCGAGTGACTCTGTTGGTGTTTGTTGATTTGTAGTCATTTGAGATTGATTGCATTCGTCGTCAATTGGTTCCATTGTGTAATTTGCGACTTTGGAGTCATGTTCACAGTCGTCGTCGTATTCTCGAATTGAATCGGAATCCTCGTCTGAAGGTGACCTGGGAAATGTGTGAAGTGAAACGAAGTCTATCGGGTCTGTTGGAACATTTGAACTCAGCAAAGTTCGAGAAAGAGTCTGAGAGTGTTGAGAATTATCTCTCTGAATTCAATGATGCTATTCGTGAGGATCCTAGCGAGACTCTTCGTACTGGTCATGCTTTGTTCAAATCGCTTTCTGCTGCAACTCACTATCAGTCATCCACTCCAACAGATCGTAATTCCAATTTCTTCCCTTTCCTTGTGAATGTGCTTCTCCATCTCCTTGACGATAAGACTCATGAGAATATCGTATGTAGTATTGTGGAATTATTCGTTGAACTGCTAACACAGATTACTACCCGACGTTATCTGTTGCTGTATCTGAAAGATCGTCAAGTCCTTCCTCGTCTCCATCTGAGTCCTATGTATGTTGAGCGCAGTCTGTTATGGGATCTAACAGAGAGTTTATCGTATTATGAGAGTTATGCAATCGATGAAGTGACTGGTGAAGCCTTATCAGAAGAAGAAGCGAGTGAACATTATTACAAGAAGATGCTCATCTTCCAGAATGTTGTGTACAAGTGAGATTTGAATCAAATCATGACTGATAGATACTATCCAGAAGTGTTGGAAGAGTTATGTTTGACTTCAGTGCATCATATCGCTTCTCGTACTACTCTCATGGATCAACTTCGTCGTCTCTCTTTCAAAGATTTGGATTCACTTGCTATTCATTTACGATTGGTTCCACCAATGAATCAACGCACTATTGAATCCAGTAATGATCTGTTTGCATCAGGATCAGGAGAATTGAATGAGGAACTGTTATTGGAGATCTTTGCCTGTGAATATTGTGTTCCTCATACTCCACTTGACTCTATCAATTCTCTCTCTCTCCTTCCTGATGAACAAACTCTTTGGAGTGGATCTCTAGTTCCTACAAGCACTGTAACAGCACTTCCAAAGTTGAATCTTCAATTCCTCTCATTCCATGATTACCTTGCTCGTAATTTCGAGTTGTATCGGCGTGAGACTTGCTATCAGATCTATGGAGATCTATCAGAAGCTATTGTGAGGATGCGAGCCCGTCTGGATATGAATGGAAAGACTACGTTTACTGGAAAGAGTCGAATGGCTGTTCCTATTCAGTCGTTTGCAGTAACAGAAGTACAACGTGCACATGTCGGAGAGATGGCACTAGCAGAAGTACGAGCTGATGTATCATTCACAATTCATGGGTTACGAGGAGATACACGACAAGCCTGGGAATCATTACATGAACATGATATCCTATTCCTTGTACGAATTGAAGCAAAGAATCGAGATGCTGGTGAGTATTCCTATGGCCAGGAGGTGAAGATGGAAGAAGAACATGTCTGTCAATATGAGAATGATGCTTCATTCCTTGAACAAGAAGGAGTAGTGTTTGTAAGAGGATGTGAAGTGATTCGAATGGAAGATGAAGATGGAGTTGTATTGAATGATTGGTCTTCACCTGATATACGAGAGAAACGAGCAGGAAAGCGTCGATTGTTACGTGTTCGATTGGATCCTATTCAGTATCAGAACGATATGGAGCGATTGGCTACTGGAGCCATTCCTGATCCATATGACAGTTTCAATCTACTGATTCGACGAGATCCAATTGCCAATAACTTCAAGTCTGTACTTCAAACAACACGAAATCTATTGAATCTCACTGATATGAAGAAATCACTTCCTTTCTGGCTTCAGCAAGTGTTCCTTGGAATTGGAGATCCCAGTGCTGCTCACTATTCCAATCTCACTTCATCCCAAACACTCGACTTTTCAGATACCTTCCTTAGTGCAGCTCATGTGATTGCTGCCTTCCCTCGATATTCTGTTGTGTTCCGAACCAAATCAGGTGAATCTCTCACTCCTGAGTCTGCTCATCCTCCTTATCGAATAACCTTCTCTGAGGAATCCACCGAATTGATCTGTACTTGTTATCCTGCTCCTTCTTCCAATCCTTATCTCCCTCATGAGTTACAAGATGAAGCAGAATCCCGTGGGAATTCCATAGAATTCACTGAAGCCCAAGTTGAAGCAATTCGAAGTGGTATGAGCACAGGTCTGACAATGATTGTGGGTCCTCCAGGTACAGGAAAGACAGATGTGGCTGTCCAGATCATTAGCAATCTGTATCATAGTTATCCTGAACAACGGATTCTTGTCATAACTCGAAGCAATCATGCATTGAATGATCTATTCAGTAAGATTGCTGAGAGAGCGATCCAACCTCGTCATGTATTACGATTAGGAATGGGAGAGAGAGAATTGGAGAGTGATAAGGATTATAGTCGATTAGGTCGTGTGGAGTATTGTCTACAACGCCGAGATCAGTTATTAACCGTGGTGAAACGTCTTGCAGTGAGTCTGGGTTGTTCTGAAGATGTAGCATATTCATGTGAGACAGCTGATTCATTCTATGTCTCAACGATCATACCTCGAATGCAATTGTTCTTACGAGCCCTTCAAGGTGGATGTAAGAAGGAAGAGTTGGATCAGTTGCGACTCCTTCCTATCGGTTGTACTCCCAAACAGAAAGAAGAGGAGAAACACTGGTTTGAATTGAATTCAGGAGAGATTGCGAATCTGTTCCCATTCAAACTCTTCTTCCTTCCTCTTTCACAACCTCTATTCTCATCTACTCAATCAGAATCAGATCAACATCAGGTCTATGAGGATTGTTTCCATTGTCTTCGTGATATTTTCACAGAACTAAAAGAATATCGAGCCTTTGAATTAGTACGAAGTTCTCGACCTCGTTGTGAATACATGTTAGCCAGTGAAGCACGAATTGTAGCAATGACATGCACTCATGCTGCGATTGCTCGTCAACGATTGATTGAAAGTGGTTTCTATTTTGATACTCTTGTGATTGAAGAAGCAGGACAAGTATTAGAATTGGAATCATTCATTCCACTCTTCCTTCAAGTATGAATGAATTGAGAGATTGATGAGTAGAACAGTACCTCTGTTGAGAGTTGTCATATGAAACGAATGATTCTATTAGGAGATCATAACCAACTCCCTCCTATTGTTCAGAGTCCATCACTTGCTCATTCTACTCATCTTGATCAAAGTCTTTTCACTCGACTTATTCGTTTAGGAGTTCCTCATATTACACTGGATGCTCAAGGTCGGTGTCGTCCTTCGTTGGCATGTCTCTTCTCCTGGAAGTATCCTGGATTGAAGAATCTCCCCCATGTATGTGATGAGTCACAATCTGGATTCATTCAAGCCAACACTAGTCTTCGTTATGACTATCAGGTGATAAATGTAAATGAATATGAAGGAGAAGGAGAAATGGAGTCTCAACCTCATTCATTCCAGAATCGTGGAGAAGCTGAGTATGTGATTGCAATGTATCAGTATCTCCGTCTGTGTGGTTATCCAGCTGATTTGATCACAATTCTCACACCTTATCGAGGTCAACGAGAACTTCTTCGTACGTTACTTCGAGAACGATGTGAGAAGAATCCTCTTTTTGGAATGTCATATCGTGTTACAACAGTGGATAAGTACCAGGGCCAACAGAATGATATGATTCTCCTTTCTCTCGTTCGGACACAATCAGTTGGATATTTGAGAGATGTACGTCGAATGATTGTAGCGATGTCAAGAGCACGACTTGGTTTATACATATTCTGCCGAGTTTCATTGTTCTGTGAATGTGTGGAATTGAAACCAATCTTTGATCAATTATTACAACGACCTCAGACATTACAATTAGTAGAAGGAGAGTATTATCCTACAAAACGATTATTGAATGAAGAATCAAAGGCATTTGAGGTATGAATGAGTAACGGATTTGATGTATAGGTTCAAGATATGAATCATATGATAGCAATTGTATGTCAGTACTATGAAATGAGAAGAAAACAATACATAGAACAATGGGAAGCAACAACAAAGGAGAACTCAATGGAAGAAGAAGAAAAGTGATTATGTTATCTAGAAGGTTGATTGTTTGGAACAAACAGATTCACATATTGGATTTCTGATAAGTGAAATCAGGAAAACTAGGAAGATTGTGAATAATTACATTCTACAGATCAAATCAACATTCAGAGAGATACAGGAGGAGTACTATCATCAAGTTCTGTTGATGGATACTTGTGAGTAAAGTAGCTGGTATCTGTGTCACCATTCAGTGTTGGCTTCCACGGAGGTGGAATCTTCTTATGTAACAAAGCATCCCAATCCAATCCAGCAAAAAAGGGATGAGATTTGATCTTCCAATAACTCCTTTCATTTCATCCTACTTCTTCAGCATCCGAAGGACCACTTCCTAAACGAGTTAAAGGATTTCGATCTAAGAGTTTGGTAATCAAATTACAAGCTTGAAGACTGAAATAAGGCTAGAAATCAGTCATTCCATAATTCATTCACATTGAAACGTAATCGAGCTGTAAGGATCTTTGAGAACATTAGTCGACGGTTCTTATCATAGAATGGAGGCTATCAATGAATCATCTCTTCATTCTCTACCAAACCTCCAATCATTTCATACAACAGAGTACCTACACTCCACCAATCGACTGCTTTCCCATAGGGTTGGCCTGATAACACTTCAGGAGCCACATATTCAGGAGTTCCTATGAACTATCCTCCTCTCTCATTCCTACCACAAATCGTCTGAGCAACTGCTGAAGTCGTGTTTCCTTGTTTGGAAAGTCCAAAATCTGTAATCACCACATGACCATCTCGATCTAACAACAGATTCTCCGGTTTCATATCTCTAGAGATGAGATGAATCCTTGAATTCGACCTGTAAATGATATTCTGACTGTGAAGATAACCGATCCCAAGAATCACCTCAGCCACATAGAAACGAGCTCGATCTTCTGTGAAATGACGACACTAAGATATGAAGAATCATTAGAGAATACGTGTTGGAGATGATAGAACAATGGACCTCCAGCCATAAACTGCATCCCCAGATACAGCTTGTCTTCAGTTTGAAATGCGAACTCCAATCGACACAAGAATGGATGATCAATCTCTTCCAGAATCTTTCTCTCACTCTTGGTATGTTCAACTTGATTCCGAGCCACAACAGTTGATTTCAGAAGAATCTTCAAAGCATAAACATGCTTATCTCGCTTTCCTCGAACCAGCAATACCTTCCCAAAAGAACCACGACCTATCACTCGTAATAACTGGAAGTCATCCTTTGTTAGAGGTTCTGTTGAATTGGATGAATTAGAAGGCACTAGATTTGAGGAATGACAAAAACAAGCACTTTCTTTCTTATAGTCAAAGTAACACGAACAACACACTCTGTAAGGAGTTTCATTCCCTCGAAATACCATCTTATATTTGGAACACATGGAACAAACAACACGACCACAAGAACGACAATGATGCTTCCGAACAAGAAAGGAGAATGGAATAAGACAGATTTGACACTCTTCAATCTAAATGAAACTCCCTTCAGATATCTACCATTGCATCAGGAACCCAATTAGAAGAGACAGGAAGAGTTGTAACTAACACTTCATGAGAAGATTGAACCGTATCAGAATTCGATCGAGCACGAGCAGATTCACCTTTCTCTTTCATCAGTTCATCCCAGAAGGTTTGAGCAGTGAAGGAATAATCTTCACAAGAATGTGTGAAGAAAGAGAAGATTGAGTTCATAGCTAAATGATTCACTAGTCCTGGATTGGTGTTACTAGGAGCTGTACTAATGCAAATACATCCTAATCGTTCTTCTTCATCCTATTTCTCATTCAATCATCATTCTCTTACATAGACTCGCTGACCCACTTCAACATCGGACACCATCCAATTCACTACATGTTGCTCAAGGAATGCTCGAGTCTCTTTGCTATCAGCCACTGTTAGACCAAAGTTCAAATCAGAGTGAAGCTTGTGAGTGGATTCAGTTAGAGCCATTGCTCGTAATTTGCTCAATATTGCTGCATTTCGTGCTTGAATGAGTGCTTTCGCTTGAGCACCTCCATATCCATAAGCCATAATCAATAGATTCTTCGATGAGGCCCGAGAAATGATTCGATCCCACACATACAACACATGTTTCTCTGGAGTTTCATTATATGGAATAGGAACTCGAATGGAGTTTCCTTCCTTGTCTACAGATTTATAACTATTCACATTGGGATTCAAGATGATGAGTCCCATATTTGCTTGCATTGCTCGATGAATGAATGGAAGCATTGTTCCTTTCAAAAGACCTTCATCAACACACAAACTACGACTCCAAATACCAGGATACGTTCCAGAAGATGGAATCACAATCACAAGTGTCTCAGACACCAAACAACCTATATCTCATTCTTCAACTCAAACAAACAAACCTAGACCTCAAATCAATCCAAAATATCCCACCTTTTGTTCCAAAGATACTACTACGCATACAAGTTTTACTATCAACATTTAAAGGAATGCCAATCTCTTCAAAACTGTAATCCATTACCATCTTCATTTGAACCTATTTTATAAAACCACTAGAACACAGAAACATATTGAGTGATTGCAGCAACAGTCAAAAGAGGATCCACAGTCAGATTGTTCATTGTGATCAATTCATTATTCTTCACGTAATGAAGTCTTCCATTTTCATCAAAACAAATACCCAATTCACGAAGTGCCTTCACTAGACCATTGATCTTGAAACTTGCTCCATACCTGGATCATACCCTGTATTGCGATCCATCCACAACTTACAACGAAATCGAGGATGATCACAGAGATATCACGATTCTTGGACAATTCGGAATTCTTGCGCCAACCCAATAACCGAAGAATCCAAATCCATCTCAATCTGGACATCAGGAGGGTGTTCATTCCATTAGCTGTATATTTTGTATATTTAGTAGGATGTTCTATCGATTGAAATAATGATATCAGAGAGCTAGCTTTACTATTGAGGGATGACACAACCTTATGAGTTGCCAGCTTCTGCAATCTGTGAAAAGAGTGGTATGATGTATCTTCATCAAGAAGAGAAGAAGAACCTGAAGAAATTCTTTTGTGTATTTGTTTTTGTCAGAGAGTTGAGGAATAGACAGTCCGAGGGAACCAATTTACATATGAGAGTTCACAGAGAGATGGAACAATTGAAGGGAGTTTTAACATTCTTGTTTGAGATTGGGTTTGTTTTGAGTTGTAGGGTGGTGCTGTTCGTATATTAGATTTAAAATTGTTAGATAAGACAGGGATTGAACTTTGTATCATTGTATCCTTGAGGTGTTGGTTTTAGAATAGCCAAATGTCACAAATACTACTTCAATGACTCCAGCTGAAATCAAGTCCAACAAAGACTGTCTTCGTTATTGTTTCTATGTGGATTCAACAGAAGAAGCTAACACTTGGATTAGTATTCTAATGCGTTGTACTTTTCCATTCTCATTTCTAAGTATTTGAATGAATTTGAAATAAGACTTAGAAGAATCGGAGTATAATGGAAGTGAAGAGCATCTTCGTGTTGCTTCTCCCTTTCCCAAAGTCAAGGGTAATCGAATGATGGATTGTGATATTCAGATATGGCTCCTCCTTATCGTCGTTCTCTATTGTGGGAGAAGTTACAACTCTGTGCGTTGCATTTTGATTTCAAGAAGGAATCAGAAGCGATGCGTCGTGATGTGAAACAATCTGTGCTGATGGAGTTATTGGATGTAGTAGAATCCCTTCCGTGAGTATGAGGACTGGGAATGATTTAGTAGTGATTTGGTGAGTGATGAATATGTGTTTCAAGAGATGATACAGAGTCTTGAACTTGCTCTATTTCGTCCATTACCAAAGGAAGATGAATCTACACTTATTAGTTCGATGGATGAAGACCTGATTCAATATGCTGATCCTGAATGGCCTCATCTCTCTATTGAATATGAGATCTTACTTCACATCGTAAGGGAAAAGGATGGATAAGACATAGGTGTTGTCTCAGCAGATCGATTCTACAATTCGTAAACACTTCATCACTTCCTCCTTCGTAACTCATCTTGTATCTCTGTTTGATTCAATTGATTCTCGTGAACGAGAGTATTTGAAGACGATCACACATCGCATCTATGGAAAGTTAACAAATCGTCGTGCATCAATTCGTAAAGCCATCAATCACACCTTCTATGAATTCCTTTATGAAACCAAATCACATCGTGGAATCTCAGAATTGCTTGAGATTCTTGCTTCCATCATCAATGGATTCACTGTCCCACTTCGACCTGAACACAAGTTGTCATTAGAACGATCTCTGATTCCTCTTCATAAGATGCGTCAATATGAGGAATATAACATGCAGTTATCGTATTGTATGACTCTCTATATTTCCAAAGATGTGACTCTTAGTCGACCTGTCTCATTGAATCTTTCTCTTCATGATATAGATCATCACTGCATTATTACGGTATTGGCCTACTGGTAACAGTGGGAAGGAACTAATGTTCCTAAATGAACTGGAAGATTTGTTGGATGGATTACAACCTGCTGATGTTCGATCGTATTGTGAGACATTGTGTCGTCGCTTAGCGAAATGTATTGATTCTTCTTGTTCTCAAGTGGTTGAACGTACTCTCTATCTATGGAATAGTCCTACTTTTGATTCTCTCTTTGTCAAAGATAGTCAGAATCTTAGTATTTTGGCTCCTCTGGTATACAAACCATTACGACAATGTGGTGACAGTAGTTTCAATGCATCGCTGAAGCAAATGTCACTTCATGTGATTGGGATTCTAATGGATGCAAATATGCCTCTTGTAGAAAAGCTTGCTGATGAGTATTTAGCATCTAGTGAATGATATGTGATGAGTGTTTGTTTGAAAGAGAGGAAAAAAGAGTTACAAAACCATGAGCATCTCCAATGATAAGTGTATCTTCAAAAGAAGAGAGAGAATGAATAGGAAGACTAGGAATGAAACAAGAAGGAGGAAATGACTTGAGATATTGATACTGATGAATAGAATGACCTGTTATCTGACTCAACCAACTCACTTCTCCTTGATTATTCGTTAAAACAAAGTGATTATCTGTTACAACACACTTGGATAATCTGTGTTGTCCTTGGATTTCCATCAATTGAACTCCTGAGAATAGATCATGACAAGTCATTGTGCTTGAATCAACACTAACAATACGACTATCAAATCTTCCTTCTGATGATAACACAAATCATTTAATCACAAACGATAGACAAGACTCAGAGACTGAATTGGAGAGGAATGAGTCTTTGGGATATGTTGGATGATGGAACCACTTCGTGCATCCCACAAACGAATTGATCGATCCTAGTTGATAGGAACAGAGAATAAGTACTTGATGACTAGTAACAAGGAGATAGAAATCAGGAGTTGATGAAAGAGTGGTGATTGAACTATCAAACAAGAAGGATTGAAGGAAATGCTGGGATTCCAAATCAACTAATGAGACTCTTTTCTTTCCTGTTGTGATAGCCAATCGTTCTGAACCCATTGTTATGAGATCCAGCTTCATTCCTGATTGTGGATACAAGGTGAAGGATGATGAAGTGGAGGAAAGATGATGAACAAAGAGAGTTCCATCATCAAGAATAGATCCTATCAATGAACCATGAACTGAGGAGTGAAGAGCAGGAGAAGGAAGTATCCATGAACACTCCATTTCATCTAGAGATGATTGAATACATTGAGAAGAACAGGTTTGAGGATTCCATTGTCTCACTTCAGTTCCACTAATTGAGAAGAAGGAATGAAGAGATTCACTAACAGCTACTGTTGAGATGGCAGTTTCTGATGCTTTCTAGATGAGACAAACCAAGGAGTATTACAATGAAATGAGGTTGAAATGAACACTCTTTGTCTTCTGTATCAAAATCACCACTACAATAATCAATATCCATTCTCTTTGCTGGTTCAGATTGACTAATCACTTGAATAATCTCTTCTCCAGATCCTCTCAACTCTTCTGTCAATTGGTTGATAGTGGAAGCCATTGTCTCTTTGAGAAGAAGAAGATCATCTTCTCGTTGTTGAAGTCTCTTCTTCAAGAGTCGATTTGTTCGTTCTTGTTCATCCAGAAGATTCTAATGGATAGTATCATTCAATTCCTACTCTCAGTTTCACCAACTCTTGTTTCAAAGCATGTTTTTCTTTTTCTTTTTGCTGAAGTATCCCTCGAAATCGGTCTATTGATTCTCGAAGTGATTCTATTTCCAATTGTTGCTCTTTCATATCTTTGAGAGTGGTATGAAGTGACTTGATGGCAATATCATGTTCCTTCTTCAGTTGTTTCATTTCCTCAAGACACTCCACTTCCCTTTGTTTGGATATGAGCAATTCAGATTGAAGTGTTTGAATGCGATTAATGAGTTCCACATCAAGGAGGGACTTGTCTGAGTTCAATTCATGTTTCTTTGAAAGCTGATCGATTTGTTTCTTCTGTTGCTGGATCATTTCGAGACATTGACCATCTGAATTTGAGTTTTGTGTTCATTCATACAATCTGCGAAGAACTGGGAATATTTGTCCTTTTCCTCTTTATCTCTCTCTTCTAATTGCTTTACAAGTGAATTCATCCCCTTTTATGGATGATTGGATTTGACAAGAAATGAGACAATTCTCTGAGATTCCTGTCAACTCTTGTTATGAAATTCATAAACACTCTATTCAACATGCAAAGTGTGATTTTGACTCAAACAACAACAACAAACAACTGAACATCAAAGAATACTCTTTTTGACAAACGAATCCAAAGCAGGTGCTTCTAGCTTTCAATAGACTCATTCATTCAAACCTTCAATCACATAATTCACAACATTACTGAAATATCCACTTCCATTTGCATGAATCTTCTTCAGCTTTTTCACATCTACAGAACACAACAAACAAGAATCCATACTTCGAATCACAATCTTTGTAAAGTATTGGAAGTTCTGTCCCTTCATGACCAGACTCTGTAGATCTGGGAGATCTACGATGAACAAGAACAATACATTCTGAACCAGAAATCACCAATGAAGGAGGTTGAATCACAATGTGAGGAACAATCAACATGTTTCCTCGAAGTGCATTCTTTCCCAATACAATCGATTTCAGATTGGATAGATCTACAATGAATATTCCTTCTTGTTTCTACTATGGAGTTGACAGACCTTAGCATTGTTGAACACACCTACTCCTAGTTGAAGAGTGGCCAGATTCTGTAGATCTATGGAACAATTGAAGAGAATCACTTACCTGCCAACATGAAATCAGAATTCGCGAAACAGAAGGAAGAAGAAGAATTACCAATCATAAGAGATTCCAACTGAGGCAGATCTTTGAATTCACAGAATGTATAGTCTGAGAATGAATAACATCCAATACTCAGCTGGTTTAATGAAACACAATGAGTTAAATGAAACTCTCTCCCATCCACTTTGCCCCATTCCTGAGGTTTTGTAGTGAAACAGTTCATTCCAATGGAGATTGTTTCAAGCTTGTTGTTATTTGTGATAGTGAATTGTGCAACAGACAAAAAACAGGAATCTTGAATACGAATACTGATGAGAGAAGGCAGATCCGAGAATGAAAGAACCGAGTTTCCTGTCAATAGATCAACATTCTGATCAATGATCAATGTTCTCACTTCTTGACTCATTGAATTCAATTCAAGTTCATTTCTTATTGTCACTAGTTGACTATTCTCCCCTTCTTGTGACGATGGTTTATCCACACTTGGTTTCTCTTCAGGCTTTTCATATTTGTACCAACCATTCAACAACATCACAGCTTCTTTCTGCGAAGGAACACCTTCATTCCAATAATCTTCTCGAATAGCCAATCCTGTTATTGGATCAATCTCTCTTCCTTTACCATGTCTCTGATAGACTCCAGTGACAGAATTCCATTTGAATCCACCTACATACAGAGGATGTCGTGCTCGAGCTTTCATATTACTCTCTTCTTCTAATTGATATTCAATCATTTTGGTGGAATTCACGAATTCCTGACTGATTTGAAACAATGCATCCTTTTTGAAAACACCAGAATACAAGGGTTCTCCTGTAGAACGATCATATTCGATTCCAAATCCTTCACGATTCATTTCTGAGTCAAATCCACCTCGATATACAACTATTTCAGACTCTGAAGAAGTGATGATCATCACTTCTCTTGTTCTTTGATTCTCAATCGCTCGTTCATCCTCGAGACTATAGAAATAGAGCCAATTCACTCTCTTTACAGCAACTCCATCTTCATAAACAGTCACTTCTCCAACTCGTTTCCCATTACTCATTGTCCATTGAAGTCTTAATAGTCCATTTGTAAACAATTGAGCCGTTCCATCAGGAAGTCCATCTTTCATCTGCATGATTGTGTATTCATGTTTATGATTATTCTTATATTCCTGGATACAGTACATACATCCATCAATTTCACGATATTCTGCGGGACCTGCTGGATAATACCCGTCTAGAAAGAAATCGAATGATCTAACCTTTCTTGTCCCATCTATAATTCAATAAACCTATCAAATGGTACATTCGGATTGCATGGACTAGACTTGTACCAAAACAATTGAAACAATTAGACACAAATTTCAGGAGATGAAAGTCTTACAAACAACGACAAGGATGGATATAAGTCCAATTCGAAGCAATTCGTTTTGTAGCAAGGAGATTCACATTCAGAGTGGAGAAAACACTCTTCATGCTATTTCCATGGGATAGAACATGAACACGTCCTTTTCTAGTTTCGTGTTGTTGAATTCGTATATACAATGGAAATTAGTACCGAAACTAAATACAGAACAATTTGTATTGTATTGAGCTATCTAGATCCTCGACGTCGTCAATTCTTGCGCTCCAGTAGTTCCCTCATCAATCGTGCAGTTCTGGAAGTATCTTCATATAGTTCTAATGACTTGTAGAGTGTCGAACGTATGACATTGTATCAAACTGTTGATGATTTGTGTCATCTGTTTCGTTTCTGTGGGTCTCTTCATCATCTGGAATGTGGAAATGAACGAATGACTCAATAATAGTGGCAACAATTACAAAACGAAAGTGTATTCAAGACCTTGGTTTGGTGATTGAAGCAGGATACTTGAGTGAACTAGTCTCTCTAGATCTTCAATGTGAAAATGATGAATAGAAATGAATCTTAGATAGTCGAATAACAGATCGGAATGTAAGTCTCCTTTTCGAAGCATTGCAATCAGGCAATTGTGCCAAACTGCGAATAATTCGTCTAAGCAACAATGCAATGGGAGTGGGTGGAAGTGGTTCTATGGCTGTTTGTTTGTCTTCTGGATGCTTACGAGAAATCCAACACATTGATCTACAACGTATCAGAATCACGCTTCCTCTCTCCTAGATAATCTCATCTTTGCTGGAGGCATTCGGAAGATCACTCAAGCCTTCATGGACTTCCATTGTCGAAACATCCAGAGTATCGACTTCTCTCGTTGCCACATGGCTAATCCAGGTCTCAAATACTTCTGTAATGTATTGAATGGATCTCCTCTCATCAATCTACGTTATCTGAGGATCTATTGGAATAGTATCAATGCAGGAGGGATTCGTCATCTGGCTCTTACCATCTCATTGGGGATTCTGGACTCTCTCGAACTCTTAGACATTTCAAGTGAGTTGTATGAAGAATTGATGAGATAGGAAACAGCTTCGGAGCCAAAGGAATGACTCTACTCACAGAGAGTATTCTCCATGGCAATCATCTCCCTCATCTCCATGTTCTCATTGTTCACTGTCAGATTCTGAGTCTTCCCTAATTCATAGCATGTCGATTGAAAACACGAGGAATGCGAGCTCTAGGCTTGTTAATCAAACAACTGAAGGAATTGCGAGTCCTTTCTGTAGGCAGTAAGACTAAAGAATCGCTTTCTCCTAGATAACGATATTCGAGGCAAAGGAATTCTATATCTGTTTGAAGGATTCCGATACGACTGTTTCTACTTTCCAAATCTGCGAATTCTTGATCTCACCAACAATCGTCTTGGTTTGGAAGGAATGCTGTATCTGACTTCCATGATCCACAACAATAATTGTCCACAACTCGAAGAACTATCGCTTGGAAGTAGAAATAGCTTTGATAATTCAAGCTAGACAATCAAATCAAAGATGAAGGACTTCTTAAACTTGTCTACGAAATCAAATATGGTTTTCTCCCTCATCTGAAGACACTTTATCTCTCCAACAACCAACTCCATGATCGAAGTGTTCTTCAACTTGCTGCAACTATTGCTGATCGGAAAATCGCTCCAGCAGCCGAACTCTACATTGGCTGTAAAAACCAAGCAGTCCTTCAACTCTAGGCAACAAATTATCCAATATTGCAATTCAATCCTTAGTATCCTTGTTGTACGCATCGTTACAATCATCAAAGACACCAGCATTGAAATCAGTCATTCTTGAGAAAAGTCATTTCCTGGATTCATGATAAGGATTAGAAAAGGAGAAGATCCCTGAACGATTACTGAAACAAGCACTTCGTCCTCCTTATGAGCTTCCTCTTGAAGATTCATCTGATAATAGTCAATATCCAATTATGCCATTCTAACCAGCAATTTGTCTTGTTTGTTGATCAAGCGTTGTTCAGTAAATGACTCCAGAACCTTCTATCACTCTGGTTCATCTCCATTCCATTCTATTCTTCTTAATTAAACCAGAAATGAGAGAGATCAAGAAGATGCATGTTCAGTAATAACAATGAAAAGGATAGAGACACCATACTGAAGCGTTTCATGAACCATTCCTTGAAGCAGTCACAAAACTAGGATTATTTGCCTTTGAAGATGCCTGCTGAGAGAATTAGTAAGAAACACCAGTGTGTGGCTGATGGAGTGTTCTATGCCGAGCTTGATGAGGTAGGAAGTGAGTTAGCGTTGGAGTGAGAATTTAGCTCCTTCACCGTCAATTGGCTGAGGTTGGCTATGCTGGAGTGAGCGTCCGTAAGTCCACCATGAAGACTGAGATTATCATCCGTGCTCCTCGTCCCCAAGAGGTCATTGGTGAGAATTCTCGTCGTATCAACGAGTTGACTGCTCTTGTACAGAAGAGGTAGTGATAGAGAGTGTGTCTGAGAGGTAGATTTGGTTTCAATGAGAACAACGTCGTTCTGTATGCTGAGCGTGTTGCTGAGCGTAGTCTGTGTGCTCAGGTGCAGGCTGAGGCTCTGAAGTACAAGCTTCTGGCTGGTCTTCCTGTGCGTCGTGCTGCCTATGCTGTGATTCGCAGTGCTCTGGAGGCTGGTGCTAAGGGTTGTGAGGTTATTGTTTCTGGAAAGCTTCGTCAGCAGCGTGCTAATGCGATGAAGTTCAAGGAAGGTTATATGATCAAGACTGGTTATGCTTGCCAGGAATTCGTTGATGTGGCTGTGCGTCATGTTCTGGTGAAGCAGGGTATGCTGGGAGTGAAGGTGAAGATCATGAAGCCTTCAGATCCTGAGGGCAGACTTGGACCTAAAAAGAATCTCCCTGATATTATCACTGTCCATGAGCCCAAGGAGTATCCTGTTCCTGCTTGGAAGCCTAACCAACCTGTTGAGAAGGTGAGTGAGGAGAAGGAGATGTAAACCTCTAATAAAAGGTCAAATGGTGTCCTTAGAGTGTTTGTTACTAATCATAGTTACCAATTATGTGTATCTATCAAACATGATGATGACCAAACCGATAAGGAAAAGGATACATTCCGCTCAGTCTTATTAATGCTTTTGAGTATACTCATGTATCATCTTATCCAGCATACGAGATAGTAGTTCACTTGGATTTACATCAGAAGATTCAGAATCATAGTCAGAATCATACTCCTCCACTTCAGCATCCGCATAAGGGAAATCCATTGGAAATTGAACT
>ERZ857922.1058-NODE-1058-length-36432-cov-8.378041_pt1 | contig 36432 bp, 38 predicted proteins | sample MGYA00519579_ERZ857922 | MGnify/ENA primary metagenome ERZ857922 (study PRJEB31778, sample SAMEA3449375) | human gut metagenome | biome: human gut; feature: human-associated habitat; material: faeces | place: United Kingdom | collected 2010/2012 ... | reverse complement strand
CAGTTTCCCTGGGCGCAAAGAGAATGACCTATGAGCAGGTCCTCTGCCCCAATGACACCCTTCTTCTGAATAACAGCTATTTTCTCCAGCAGTTCTCACTCCGCACCCATGAAATCACGCCCTTCGCCAACAGGAAAAATAGCATGAAGGCCATGCTGGATGCCAGCGGAGAACTGGCCCTGTGGTACACGGGCGAGGAGATTGTTGTCTTTGACTTTGGCAGCAACACGGAGGTGTGGCGGGAAACGGTAAAATGCAAAAAGTCAAAAGACCCGAATTTTGCCTATTATTGCTTTGGGATGCTATCTCCCCGACAGAGCAAAGCGGCCTACCGCGTCACCGAGGGTGAGTATGTGCTGGTCGATCTGAAGTCCGCCCAAAAAACAGTGATTTCCAATGCGGGCTGGCATTCCTTCTTCTCTCCGGATGACCAGTGCTTCTCGGTGGGCGGCAGGTTCTATCTGACCCAGACCGGAGAGGAGATGGACAATCCTTTCCCATTTTCTGTCCGGCAGGGGCTGAGTTTTTCGGATACCTGTACGGTGAGGATAAGGGGCAGCCTGATGGCCGTTCAGCAGGATCGTGGCAGCTCCCCCATAGAAGTATGGGATACCGGAAGCGGCCAGTTGTTGGCCACCATTGATGACCCCTTTGTGGTGCGGCAGGTGAATTTTGCCTTTACCCAAAGCGGGCTTGTCCTGCACACCGATTACGGGGCCATGAGCATCTATTCCTGAGCCCTCTGAAACGGAGAAGTGACCTATGGATCATGAGAGGAAAGAGCTATTGGCTCAGAAAAAAGCGCAACTCAAGAAAAGGCAGAAAAGAGCAGAAATACAGCAATACAAGGACCGTCTTACAAAAAGTATCGAACATTTTTCTCAAAAATACCGATATGCGGATGAAGCGGAAGCACTCAAAATTGAAACCTTTATCTCAAAACTCAATTTTAAGCAACCGGGGCAGCTGGCGATCCAAGAAGTTTGCCCATATCCCCATGGAAATGTCTACTTGTGCTTTTTAATGGGAACAGATGCCTTATTTGAGATTTATGTATTTGGCAAATATTCTGACATCATGAGCGATCATGATGTATGGGAAGTTTTCAGTCCATACCTGTTGCTTGTGGACGAGGATTTTATTCATTACACTTATATCAACGATAATGGTGAAGTCATGGAATCACAAGTATCGTGATGGCTGGGAACGAGAGCGGACACCAATGAACAAAGGAGGTTTGTATGGGACTGTTTTTGAAGAAAAGGGTCGAAATGCCGGATAAAATGATTTTGGGAAATACGGAATTTGTATTTGATCGCAAAATCGGCTTTCATGTTGGAGAATGGACCGTATGGGATAGAAAGACCAAAATTCTCCTTGAGTTTCAGGGCACAGAGGGAAATATGGACGATATTGTTTTTGAAAAGGTAAATTGGGTCAATGACCACAAAGATACCATTATCCAAGCATTTTTGGAGGAAAACGATGACTGCATAGACGCCGTGAATGAAATGATCGAAGATGGAACGCTGGAAGCGGATGGGAAGATTTCAGAAGATGAGTTTGTAAAAGCACTGTTTGTAAACAATGTAACGGTATTTGTAAATGGAAGCGAAACTGGCTTTTACATCGATTTGGATGCGGAACCCGACTATTTCATGGGACATTTAGTTTGTATCGAGGTCGACTGCAAATATAAAATTGAAGTCGGCGGATTCAACGGATAACACTTCAAACACAAAAGGCAAATTCTGCGGAAGGGGCAACGCCCGCAACGGCATCAGAAAGGAGATAAGTACCTATGTCAACCTGGAGCGGAATCCGGAACAAGTTGGAGAATGATTACCTGTGCCCGGCGCTCCGGGGCCATATCCAATATTTTGCCACCAGTTACAGCAAAAGCGCCGACCATGAAGGTCGGGCAGCCATTCGCATGGACGGTGTGGAAGTGCTGCGGAGCAACTACTACATCTATTTTGAGAATGTGTGGACGAAATTTCATCACCTGCGGTCCACAACGCTGAAAGATTGCGACTCCGCAAAAGAGGCCATCAACCAGGCTCATGCCTTTGCGCTGGAGCAGGGCACCTTTGACCAAAAGGTGTTCTATGAGGCGTTTGGTATCTTTGACAACCAGAGCATTGAGAAAAGCCTTGTCAGCGAGAATCCTCTTGTCCGCATCTTTGCCCTCCTGGACCGCAGGCTGGGAAAGCGCCGCCTGCTGGCTTTGGAGGAATCCATGGAGCAGGAGCTGGACTGGGTGCGGGCCTTCTATGTGATCCGGATGCAGGCAGAAGGGCTGATGGAACAAGAATAACATGCAGGAGGAACCACTATGTCACAGATTGCATCCTTTTATCTGCTCAAAGACGGCCAGCGGCGGGAGCTGTCCGACGGCGGCTGCTCCGGCGCGGTCTATCTGGCCATCTGGGACTGGTGCGAGTGCGAGTTGGATCTGGATGTCCGGTTTCCCGCTCCCCAGACGGAGGACACCCTGGACTGCGCCCTGCTGGAGGGAGAGCTGGCAGAGGAGCTGCTGGCGGCGCTGGAGAGCCGTGACCTTCCGGCGCTGGCCGCGGAGATCGCCCCGGACTGGGATCTGCCCGCTGGTGCGGTGCAACGCGGGCTGGAAACGCTGCGCTCCCATCTGGAGCTGGTGCGGGGCGACGCTGCCCTGCTGTATGAAATGACTTGACGGGACTATGCCCTGCCAGGGATGCAGGTTAAGAAACGGAGAGAAATGCCATGGTGAGAGATGGACTTGTGTTCAAAGATGAGGATGGTCAGGTCATATTCAACCAGTACAGCTTCTGTGAACTGGTGAAGCACCTGCTGGTGGAGCTGGTGGGGATCTCCTATGAGGAAGCCTCCCAGACAGTGGAACGCTCACCGCTGGCAGCGCCAGTGTCCAATGTCATGGGAGTGGCGGTATTCAGCCATGACCTGCCTTATTACTGGGCTATGTTTTTCTACTATGGGAACGGCTACTGGTGGGAGGACAAGGGTATTCCAGCGCAGCCAGAAGATATGGATGCCTATGAAGCTCTGGAAAATAAGATCATGGAGAAATATGACTTAAAGGAACCCTTTGTGTGGGAATAAGAGGTGAAATTTATGTGGGAGAAGCAAATGTATGAGCTGCTTGATAAACTGAGCCAAATCAATTATGAAGAACTCGATATAGACGATTTCTTAGATCAAAGAGACACTGATCCTTTTGACATTGAATGGGTCAGGGTTTATCAGGCTCTCGAAGAACTGAAAAAGGGAAAAACAGTTGCTGATACCCGAGAAATAGAGAAGAAAGCATACATCACCGTCTACGAAAAATCGGAGAATGATGAGTTGGCAGGGTACATCTCTGACGACTTTGGACTGATTGCAGACAGCAAACGGCTGGGCTACTCGGACAAATGGCTGGAGAAGCTGATTTCCTGCTATGAAAATGCAAGGATACCTTGTGGGGAACTTTGAGGGAGGTATTGCCATGGGACTTGATATTTACGCCGGAACATTGACCCGGTACTATTCTCACAACTGGAAAACTGTTGTTCAGCAGTGGGCGGAGGAAAACGGATACGCCTTTAACCGGATCACGCCGGATGGAGAACCTGCTGATAACGAGGAAGAAATGTCCACGACAGAGGTCCAGGCGGCGGTGGAGAACTGGCGGGACCAGATCCTGGCCGCCATCGCCCAGCCGGGGCAGAAACCCTACGCCCCCTGGCCGGAGGACAACGAGCGCCCCTACTACACCGACAAGCCGGATTGGGACGCTTTCGGCGCCATGCTGCTGGTGGGCGCCTGCCATACATACGATGAGCCGGTGCCGCCTACTGTGGAGAAAAACTGGGACTTTGGAGAACATCCTCTGATCTCCCGTCTTGCATCAGATGAGGAGCGGGTCTGGTCCCTGTTCCGTGGGGCTACTTGGTGGCTACCTCTGTCGGATGCCTTCTTCTTTCAGGCCCCTCTGCCCACCGACGATCAGGCCATGATCGCCACCCTGGGCGGGCTGCGGAAGGAGCTGGAGAAACTGAACCAGCTGGCATGGCAGGCGGATGAGGATACCATCCTCGGCTGGGCCGACACCGAGGGCTATCCGGTGGACGGCACCATAGGCCCGGACGGGCAGTACAGCAAGGCGGACATTCCGGAGCACACCGAATATGATACGGAATCCCTTGCCAAGTTCGCCTTCTCCATGTTCTGGCGGGCCATGCGGTTCGCGGAGGAGCAGCAGGTGCCCATTTTGCTGGACTTTTGATGGGAAACTGCTCGGAGGTGGAGATCATGGAACAAAAACGCCCGGCGGACATCTTTGCGGAGGCCCTGGATTTCCTGTGGAGCGGGCTGGGCCTGGAGGGAAAGGGCTGGAAACGGCTGAAAAAGGGCGACTTCACAAAAAGGTTATAAATAAAACAGCCCCCGTTCCATAGTGTGGAACGGGGGCTGTTTTCTTCATCACCATTTGGCAACAATCTTGCCGTAGATCTGTTTCTTATTGAAGTCGTACCGTTGGATCATCACGATGACCTTGTCGCCGATAGCGAAGGAGGCGTCATCGTAATGGAAGGAATAGGAGCACATGACCACCACGCCGTCGGGGAGATTGCAGAAGACGCCGCCGGCGTACTTGCCCGCGATCTCCGCCTGCCGCCGGGACCCCTCGGGGTGGCGCAGTTCCGCGCCGTCAAAGGGGTTGGGATTGGTCTCCTTGACGGAGATGACCAGTTTTCCGCTCTCCCTGTCATACTCCTTCACGATGCAGTCCAGGGCGTCGCCCCGGTGGTACTGCTCCCGCAGGTCGGGGATGGCGGTATAGCGCATCTCCCGCTGGGTCAGGTCGATGTCGTCCCCGCCGCACTCTACCAGGCAGCGCCGGGGGCCGACGGCCAGCACATGGCACTTGACCCGCGCCCCGGCCCGGTGCATGGACGGCTGGGTGGAGAAGTAGTAGCGGCGGGCGCGCAGGGCCATGCGGCGGGATGCGATGGCAAAGCCGGCCTCGCGGTCCACATGGGTCACCACAAAGTCGATGACCGCCCCGCTCATGTTCCGCAGCACATAGTCCGGCCGTTCCTCGCCCTGCATCCACATCTCGGTGGATGGGATCAGGATGCGCACGCGGAATGGGATCACGGTGGCACAGTACATATCCTGGCGTACCATCTCCCCGGTGCGGCGGTCGCGGACCCGGACAGAGTGCCTGTCCACGCCGGCGATGGCGCCGGTGAGCACGCTGCGGCCGCGGTAGGATGCGTAGATGGAGTTCCATTCCTGCCTCTGCTCCGGGGAGAGGCCGCGGTCCAGGGCGTTGAAGTCCAGGTCATAGAAACTGCGCCGGTCGTTTCCCTGGGTTGTCTCCGGCTGAGAACGGTTTTCCAGGGTCGCTTCCGCGGTAGAAGGCCCGGACGCTTCTTCCGAAGCCGCGGCTGTCCGGCGTGTCCTTCTGGCCGCCCGGCGGCGGGGCGGGGGTTCCGGCTCTGCGGCATCGTCACGCACGCCGTGTTCCGCTGCCCCGGGTGGGCCGCCATCGGCATTACCAGTGCGTTCCCCGGCAGGGACGCTCTCCGGCCCTTCTCCCGCCTCTCCATGGACAGGGACTTCGGCGCCATCGGGACCATCCGACGGACCAGCCTCCAAGCCTTCCGCGGGCGGGGAAATGCCATCTGTCCCGGACACGGTTTCGTCCAAGGCATGTCCCGGGTCCGGGAACGGCGACTGCTCCCATTCGGGGAAGTCCGCAGGGGCCTCCCCGGCGGCGTCCAGCCAGGGCATACCGGCCGGTTCCTCCGGCACGGGCATATCCCCGTCGATCCTGTCTTCGGCGTCCGGAGAGGGGCCCGGCTCCAGGCCGAGGATCTCCGGCGCCGTCTCGTCCCCGGCATCCGGCTCCATGGCTCCGCCGGATTCCTGCTCCAATGCCATGTCCTGCCCATCTGCGGACGGGTCTTCCGGCACCGGCGCTGAGTCATCCGGTTTGGGTGCGCCCTCCTCCATCGGCGTAACTGCGGCGTCCCCGTAAGGCAGGGCCGCGGCGTCCTCCACCATTCCGGCCTCCGCAACGGAGGTTTCTTCCGCGGATTCGGCTGTGGAGACAGGTTCCATTTCTCGGTCGGGGGCGGGTTCAGGTACGGCTTTCTTTTTCGGCATAGGTAATTCCTCCTTCTGTTATGTCAGTTTCCTTCTCGGGCAAAGAAGCGGTGGGAACCGTCTTTCTGTCGCAGGGCGTAGAATACTGTGTTTGGGATGAACAACGCCGGCGGAGGGCTATCGCCCGGGATCAGGACCACCACACGCTCGGCCCTGCTCACGGCGGGGGGCGAGCGCGCGTCGGGGCCGATGAGGTCGCCAGCGTGGAGCACGGCGAACAGGCTTATTCGTCTGCCGGCCACAGAGAAGCGTAGCAACACCGCGCCCTTAGCCTCCGCCCAGAAGTCGGACGGAACGGCGCCGGACAGTTCCAGCATCACATCGATGGCCTCCAGTAGCCGTGCGTCAGGCGCTTTCTCCGGCAGGAAGATCACATCGCCCTGGCGGCGCACCTCGACATCCCCGCAGCGAAACTGCCGCAGCATGGCGTCCAGAAAACCGGGCGGCACCGCCTTCTCCGGCGGGAAGAACCGCGCCTTCAGCAATGCCTCCAGCTGATTTTTGCGCGCGCAGCCCAGGCGCCTCAGCACATCCAGCACATACCGCTGCTGTTTGGATAAAAGCATTGTTTACCACCTCCTCTCCGGCGGGGCGCGCAGGCTGTTGAGATAGGGATCCACCATCAAATCGCTCTCGCTCTCCGCGATGCAGTTGAGGATGGTCGCCATGGTGTAGGCCGTGGAGTTTTTGACCTCGCGCTCCAGGTTGGCGGCCAGTTTGCTCTCCGCGGAGCGCAGCACCATGCCGTCCAGCAGACGGAGTTTGGCGCGGATGCGGCTTTTGGGGAGCGTGGCGTTTCCAATGCGGAAACTGTCAGAATAGAACAGCCGTTCCACAGCGTTTTCAAACACGCGGGCTGTCTCCGGGTCAAAGCAGTCAAGTTCGCAGGCGTCCAGGATGTCCAGAAGTTCCTCCTCTTCCTCCTCGTCTGTCCGTCCGTCCCAGGCCGCGCCCGCCGCCGGCTGGGGCGTGACAGACTGACTGACTTCTTTCTCACTAAGTTCTTTTTTTCTTTTTTCTTTCTTACTGGGCGGCGGATCGTGCGGTTCTATAACCGTCTTTTCCGCTGTTCCAGAGCCGCCGTTTCCGCCGTTCTGGAGCGGCAGATTCTGCGGTTCTGACGGCGGCGGGGACTCCGGCACCTCCTCAAGACCCGCCAGATCTGCGGTTCTAAAACCGCCCTCATCCCCCTCGTCCGTGAGGAAGGGGGCGCATTGGTAGTCCGGATCGTCCACAGGTTCCACCCGGGCCAGGTAGATCTGGTTGGCGTCGCCCCGGCCGCACCGTTTCTCCCAGATGAGCTGGCGTCCCGCCAGGACACGGAAGGCGGCGGTGACCCGTTTCTCACACACCCGCAGTTCTTTGGCCAGCGCCAAGCGCGGGAAAATGACGAACACCTCGCCCTGGTCGTTAATCCAGCCCTTCCTGCGGGAGAGCTGGAAACGGTTGAGAAGAAAGGTATAGGCTACCTTGGCATCCAGGCTCATGTCGGCGTAGCGGGGGTCGGAAAAGAGCCAGCGGGGCATCTGCATGTAGTAGAGATTCTGTATGTCCGTCTGCTTCATCAAGGAGAAGCCGGGGCGTTCCTTCAGTTTCGCGGCCCTCATAGGGATACCTCCAGTCTGTTTTTACATTCTCGGGCGGCTGTTCATAAAAGCATCAAACTTCGGGCGTTTTAGGATGTGAAATGCCTGAGCATCAGACAGAGCACGCATGGGAAACGCGCTGATCCATATCCCATGCGTGCCCCGCGGTCAAAACAATTCTTACTGCTATCCCTCCGGCTCATCTTCGCCCAGTACCGAGGCCACGCCCTTCTCCACCATGCCCAGGTCGTCGTCCCCGCCGGTGAAGTCATAGTCAAACCGGGGCTCCGGCCCGTCCAGCGGCTCAGGCGCTTTCACATCCGGCTGGGCCGCAGGCGCGGGCTCCGGCTCCGCCTGGGGCGGTTCCTGCCCGGGATGCTCCACCGATTTTTCCGTCTCATTGGCCATACGCGCACGCCATGCGGGAATGTGCTCGCTCACCGGCGTCGGCCGCAGCTTTTGGAATGCAGGGAACTCGTCTGGGATGATCTTGTAGAGGAGCATGGGCTTCTGCCCCCGCAGGAGGACCAGACACTGCTTGTTGTCCATGCGCTGTATCTCATCCGGCTGCATCAGCGCCCGCTGGGTGTTGCTGCGGGTCTGGGAGTAGGGGCGGGTTGTGCCATAGACCGGGGAGAACAGCGGCATGAGGGGGAACTGGTTGTTGTTGACCCGGATGGTGACGGAGCCGCATTTGTCCGAGATATATTCCGCCGTCATCTGGTCGTTGCAGCCCAGGCAGATCTGGATGTCGCAGTTGCCGATCAGTTCCTCCCACTCTTTCTTCTCGTAGCGGTCGGAGAGCTGACTGATGGACTGCACGATGAGTTGGCAGTGGATGCCGCGGCTGCGGCATACGCTTAAAGTTTTCTTGAAATCAATCAATTTTCCAATGTTACAGAATTCTTCCAGGCATACATTCACCGTCACCGGCAGGCGTCCGCCGTCGCCCTCCCGCCGGGCGTAGTTCATCAGGCGGGAGAAGAGTTGGGAGAAGAAAAGAGAACTTAAAAACTCCAGGCTGCTGTCCTGGTCGGAGATGGCGCAGAAGTAGGCGCAGGGCCTTTTGCCCGGGAGCGTCATGTCGATTTCGTTATAGGCGGTGATCTTGTCCACCAGGGGATTCTGGAACACGGCCAGGCGGTTGCCAAGGCCAATGGCGATATTGCCCCAGATCTGGCGGTTTGCCAGCTTGAAGATGCCGTAGGGCGCTTTGGCCGGGTGGTCCTTGGGCAGGCCGTTCATGATCTCCTCCAGGCTCTGGAAACTCTCGCTGGAGAGTAGCCGGTAGATGGCACCCAGGCTCCGCTCGTGGATGGGGCGCAGTTTGCCGTCCGGCCCCTTGAGACGGATGACATAGTGGATAAGGGCCACCAGCAGATTCAGTTCCGCCTTGCTCCAGAAGTCCTGCCGCTCCTCGCTGTTGGATGTATTGTTGATGATAACCTCGGCGATGGACTGCACCAGGTTAGGGTCCTCTGTGGCGTCGGCCAGGCAATTCCAGGCGTCGGAGTTCTCCATATCCAGCAGATTGAACAGGCGAACCTCGAAACCCTCGTCCCGAAGAAACCCCGACATGGACTCGTAAAATTCCCCCTTTGGATCCACCAGGATCAGGCTCTCCGGCTGGCAGACCTGCCCGTGTGAGTCCTTTGCCCCCTGCAGGCCCAGCCTGGCCCGCTTGGCGCACTGGAGAATGAAGGGCTTGACAAATCCGCGGCTCTTGCCAGCGCCTGTTGCGCCGTAGACCATGGTGTGCTCGGTCAGGCCGCTGCCCTTCTTCAGCGTCACATACTCGGCGTACTTGTCGTCGTCCTCCGGATCGTCTTTGTACTTGCCCAGGACGGTGCCGGCGAGTTGGTCCACCGGGCCGGTCTCCAAAATCCTGGCCCGCTCCTTTTTATCCATAAAGCCGCTGGTGCCGTGGGTGCCGTCGGGCAGGATGTCGAAGCCCCGCTTGTCCCGGACGAACTTGTAGCCGGAGAGCCAGGAGTACCCCTTCTTGGTGATGAGGCAGATGAGCAGCGCGATGACCGCCGTGACGCCCAGTCCGAAGGGCGTGAAGGGCGCAATGAGATTTTTGAAAGGATTGAACACCCAGATGCTCTCGATGACCTCCCCGGTGGTGTTGAACACCGACTGCTTGCCCAGCCGCAGGGAGTTGACGAACATCCCGTAGAGATACCAGGCGCCCAGCCCCAGCGGGATGTAGACGGGCAGTTTTGCCTTGTGGCGTGCGTACCAGCGCCCCCATTTCCCGCTGATGCGGTCCTCCAGTTTTTCAATGAGTTTTGATAAGCGGGGCATGGATCACCTCTCCTTTCGCGGTGATAAAGGGCAGATGGGATGGGTCGCGCCCGGCCGCTTCCGCTCCAAGGAACTCCTTCAGTGCGGCGTCCGTCAGGGTAAAGACCCGGGCCTTGCCCGTGTCCCGATACCGGCCATACAGGACGGCCTCGGCCTGAGCCTCCAGGGCGGCCAGCACAATGGGGCCGCACCGCCTCTCCCGGGCGGCGTCAACGGCGGCGTCGATGCGCCGCAGGTCCATATCCGCGGCCAGAAGGAAGGGCGCGCCGTCAAAGAGGGCGTCGCACTGGGGGAGATCTTCCGGCGGCGGGGCGTATCTCGACTTCAGCGCAATGCGCGTCAATTTAGCCCGATAGTCTGGAGTGGACATGATGCGAAGTTGTGTCACCCCGGCGTCGTCACAGGTGAGCAGATGCGCGGGCAGGCGCAGCCGCCGGTAGGCTTCGCCATAGTTGATGAGCCGGCCTTCGTCCGGTTCCCCGCTGTTCTCCAGTTCAGCCAGTAGTTCCCCGTAACTGTCCCCGAAGAAGAGAAACGCCTGCGCCGGTGTTTTCAGCGGGGAGATGTTTCGGGTGAAGGCGGCCAGTTCGTCGGAGAAGAGCAGTCGGCCGATCCCCGGCCGGACATAATGTGCGGCGTAGGCCGTGCCCCCCAGGGCCGCCACCGCCGCGATACGGGTGTTGGCCCAGGGGTTTGCCCCGCGGCCCCGGCTGTTGGATGGTAGGAACAGGGCAGGCTCCTTTCTCAGATCCTCTATGTCAGTGGTGAAGACATGGACCCCGGCCCGGAATGCGGTCACCGTCAGACGGGCGATAGACAGCCGCCTCTGGATGTCTGTCTCCCGGTAGGCCCGTTGCATCTGGGGAAGTGTGTCTCCCTCAAAGGCATCGTCGAGGAGTGTGCCTCCTCTGCCCGTGAGGACATAGGCCCCGCTTTTGGCGTGCCTCTTGAGGTAGCCGGCGCCGGCGAGATTTGCGATCTCCGCCTTGGTGAAGGCGGCCTCTAAAGTCGCGGGGGCAAGAAAGCGGCACCAGCGGAGCAGGCGGAGAAGCTCTATGTCGTGAACGCTCAGAAGAATACCGTCTCACCTCTCTCCCTGTTCCTGAAAACCGCCAAAACCGCCCTTATGCCGATTCCGGCATAAGTACGATTTTGGCGGCCTCGAAATGACCTTCTTTTCAAAAAAAACGGATGGCCCCCCGTAGATGTCAGATTTTCCGTTTTTCTGATGGCCCCCGGCATGTGGAAAAACGCTTGAAAAATCAAGGCGTTCGGAAGCGGGACAGCCGGCAGATTTTACGAAAAATGTCCAAGGCGAAAAACAGGAGGCAAAATTCAACTTATCTGATATGGCCGGCGCAACCGTAAATGCTGCCAAGGGCGTAATCCCCAGAGTGCAGGGCGAAGAAGTCCGAGACGTCCCGCAGATCCATGAGGGTGATGTGGCAGACATTCTCCGGACTGGGCGTGGAGAGCAGGGACACGGCCAGCGTGTACTGGTCGTCGTCCGGGATGACCCTGCCCTTGAGGGCGTTGCACACGGCCTTCCAGCCCTTGTTGTCCTGGTCGAACACCCGCCGTCCGGCCACCTCGCTGTGCTCGTCAATGACCAGCATGGCCCGCTCTCGAAAGTAGGGGACGGTATTGCCCCCCGCCTCAAAGTTGTCCAGCAGGCGGCGGATGGTATCGGCCAGCCAGAGGGGCGTCTGGTAGCGGCAGTGTGGCAGGAGCGTATTGAGCTGGATGTGCAGCCAGCTGTACCCCAGTTTCTCCACATGGCCGTCGATGGAGCAGAAGGGCGCGGGCGGCCGCTTGCCGTAGCCGCCCTTGCCGGGGCTGTGCTTTTCGCACAGGGTACGCAGTTCCAGCGCCGCCTTCTCAAACTCGGCGGCTGTCTGTTCCAGCGTCTGTTGCAGTTTCTGCTCGCTCATCACGCCGCCGTCCGAGAGCGCCACAAGGCCGCCGGTGGCAGAGAACGCATCGCCCACAAGGGTCTGGATTCGCGCCATGTCCTTTTTGAAGTCCGTCATGCGCTCTCCTCCTTTGCCCGCCGGTGCAGGTCTGTGGGCGATGTGGTAATGATGTCGTACTCCTGCTGGGAAGCGTGGAAGGCGATGGGCACATGGTTATAGCCGATGCACAAAAGCCCCTCGCCCCGACGGAAACGGGTGATCTGTCGCACCTCATCCTCAGAGAGATTGAGGACATCCTGAATGAGCCGGGCCTCCTGCTCCTCCATCTGCATAATCAGCTTGATTCGGCTGGAGTCCAGAATGCCCTTGCCGTACTTGCCGCCCTCCAGCCCGAAGAGGTCCTGCATCCCCTGGGTGGAGGTGACCGCGATGCCGCCCAGGCCCCGGATGGTCTTCACCATCTCCAGCACAAAACCGGCGGCCTGGGGGTTGGAACTGGCGCCCACCAGCGACCACAGCTCGTCCGCCAGGAGGGCGGAGAGTTCCGACCCCGCGGTCATGATGAGGTCGTAGGCCACATCGGTGGCCCAGAAGGTACCGTCGGCGATCATGTCATCGGAGAGGCCGGAGATGTCCAGCACGATGAATTTGTTGTCCAGCGATATGTCGTTGCGTCCGCCCATGGCGGCGGCGGAGCCGGTGACATACCGGGCGAGCACCACTGCCAGATGTTTGGTCTCGGGGTTCTTCTGCAGCACTTCGTACCAGTCGGCCAGAATGGGCATCTCCTTGAAATTCCCGTCCTCATCCAGCAGGGAGCGGTTGTCAAAGTCGATGCCGTACCGCTGGTAGCACTCCACCAGGGAGGAGTCCAGACGGCTCTTGTCCTCCTCGCTCAGATCCCGCTTCTTCAGGGAGAACCAGATGATGAGGCGGGAGATTTTATCGGCCAGCACGCTGTCGTCCCGGGCCGTCAGGTTTTTCAGATGGGCGTAGGAGTCCAGCGACGCGCGCCGGATGGCCATAAGGTTGGGGCAGTCCTTGGAAGACGGAGACATTCTAAGGTAGAGCCCACCGAGTTTTTCACACAGGGGGCGGAACTCATGGCCCTTTTTGGGGGCAATGACGATGACGCGCTTCCCCTGCTGGCGCAGGCGGCCGCTGAGGGTGAGCAGTGTGAAGGTCTTGCCGGCGCCGGAAGACCCGCCGATCCACCAGTTGCCGTTGGTGTACTTGTAGTCATCGTAGGGGTCCAGAAACACCGGCGTCTTGTTATACATGTTGATGCCCAGGAACACCCCGTTCTTGTCGCTGAGTTCGTAGGAGGCAAAGGGGAAGGACGCGGCCACGCCGCTTGTCAGCGCGTTTCGGCGGGACTTGCGCTCCACATCCGGGTCCAGCGCCAGTACAGGCAGGGTGGATAAAAACGCCTGCTCCTGCTTGTAGTCGCAGCGCCGGGCGATCATATCCACCGACACGCACAGCTGTTCCACTGCCGTCACCCGCTGCTCCAGCGTCTCAGCGTCCTCCGCCGTCACTTCGATGATGGTGTGCATATAGTAGAAGTCCTCGCCCTGCCGGTTCATCACATCCTTCAGGTAAAGGCCGGAATTGATGGCGCTGTCCAGTTCCTCGTAGTCAGAGCGGGTATCGCCCACATCCCGCATCCGGGAGCGGTTGATCATGGTGGTCTGGGAGATCTTGCTGAGGGTCTTGTCCTTGGGCTGGCGCTTGATGATGAAGTTGAGGCTGACGCCCTCACCGGCCTCCACCAGCGGGGACAGCCAGCCATTGCCCACGGTAGTGGAGTAGCCGTAGCCGGTGATGTAGAGATAGGCATGAAAAATGCCGTCCACTACAATGTAGTCACGGCTCTTGGTGTCCACCGCGGTGGGTGACAGAATATCCAGAATGGTGGTGGAGCCAGCCTCGATTTCTGAGAGGTCCGGCTTTTCTTCACCAAAAATCAGCCTTTTGAGGAAGGGCTGCTTGGGCAGCGCCTCCTCGCCGTCCTTGGCCGGCGCGGCAGGTTTCTTTTTCGGCTTGTCCTTGACCGGCGCCAGCTTTTTCTTCTTTTTGGAAATTGTGTTCATTGGTTGCCTCCCGTTTCATACAAGCCATGCACCGCCGTTGTCATATCAAAGACGCCCTCGGGCAGTTTGACACGGCGGCTGGTCTTCTTGTTGATGAGTTCATACAGCAATTCCAGAACGGTGTTGTCGGCATAGCGTGGTTCCAGCACCTCCAGGCCGCAGACATCCAGGTAGCGCCGGGCGGTGTCGGCCTCCTCACTCAGCCGCTGGGCGATGGCGCGCACGGTGTTGCGCTTGGCCTTCATTTGCGGTTCATATTGGAACACCAGGAAAAAGCGCCGGGTGATGGCGGAACTGGCGCCCAGCCAGTCCACCTCGGCGATGTTGTCCTCAATCATCTCCCGGCACTTCTCGTTTTCCTCCGCCTCGGCGTAAGCCCTCATACGGGCCACATAGTCCGCCATATCGGCCTTCTGGGTGCGCACCATGATTTGGAGCGTGTTGGGCGCGATCTTCAGATAGGCGGCAAAGGAGAGAATGATATTCTCCTGATCCGCCGGGGATTTCAAGTAGAAATTGACCGGCAGCACCTCGCACACCTTGACAAAGCGGTTGTCCTTGGTGACAATCACGCCGCCGACGATGTTCTTGATGGGAAGCCACGCCTGGATGCTGTCCCGGTAAGCGCCGCCGTTTCCGCCGGCATCCTTGACGTCGCCGCCAAAAATCAGTTCTTTCAAGTTCATTTGGACTGTACCTCCCCTCGATAGAGCATGAGCCGCCTCTGTTTCCGCCAGCGCCACCAGCAGCCCAGCCACCGGGTCAGGCTGTCGTCGCTGATACCGATAAGCCCAAACCCGCCCAGAGGCACGACCAGAACCATAGTCACCACAATTTTGGGCGTCAGGTCCAGCGGCAGCCAGGCGATGCAGGCAAAGAGAACGGGCACAGTGAGCAGCACCGTCTCGATGGCATTGCGGATCTCAAACAGGCCGAACAGCCGTCCGGCGTCGGTAAAGTTCACCGGGATATGGTAGACATCATAATTCATAGCCGCTCTCCTCCACAGGTTCAAACAGGCTCTCTCCATGGCGGGCAAGGTCGCCGCGCAAAGAGCGCAGCGCGTCCTCCCGCCGCCGGGCCACTGTCTCGAATCCACGCCGCAGTTTCTCTTCAGTCTCCGGGACCAGCCCCGTCTCACTCAACTCAATCTCGCTGATCCGCTGAGGCGAGAGGGCACAGGCGCGGCCCAGTTCCGGGCGGGTGATCCCATGTTTATGGCGCAGAAGCCGCATTTTTCGTACTTGCACAGATGTCCCTCCTTTTATTCTTCCAGATAGGTGAGATAGGGCAGTTTGCACCAGCCGGACCAGCCGCGGCCCTCCACCTCGGTCTTGACCACGCCGTATTTCGTGCCCATGGCCTCGATCACATACCCATCGCCGATGTAGACGCCCACATGGCCGTCTTTCCACAGCATGAGGCCGGGGATCTCCGGCATGGTACTCATCCCGCCGTAGTCTTCGCCCTCCGTGCCATTTTGCGTGGCGTACTGGTACATCTGGTTGGCGCCGTAGTCAGGCACGCCGTTTTCCGCGTAGCCGATGGTCAAGTCGGAGGCGTCCAGCCAGCCGTAGCCCTTGATCAGCCCGATGCAGTCCGCCGTCCGGCGGCCCAGCCAGTTGTCCTCGATAAAATCCTTGTAGTTCCCGACGCCTTCCGGGTACTGTTCCAGTTTGTAGTTGAATAGAGATTGCGTCAACACATTGCCATAGGTGCCCCAGACATAACCCCAGTTGTTTTCCCAGGCCTGGACGGCATAGGCGACCAGATCCAGGTTATTTTTGGTCTCGGGACTGATGAATCCGGAAATGTCGATTGCGTTGTCATAATCGGACCCATACTCGATCTGGCCGGACCATCCACTGTCACCGCTATAGTCGGGTTCGTATGCAGCAAAATAGTCACCGTATGTCTCTATGGCGTCGCTTTCAAAAATTGTCTCATAGAGTGCCCCGGCCCAGGTCTTAGCGTCCTCGTCAAAGCCAAGGTCATTCATCAGCCGCTCCGGGTCGATGCCCTCTACCGTTACCCTCAGCGTTGTAACCGTTCCATCTTCACCGCTGTCCGCAGTCCACAGGGACGAAGAAGTGGACAGCTGCGCGGAGCAAAATTCTCGGACCGATTCGGCGCTCATGGTATTGAGATCCTGGTCATGCGCCACGGAATTGATGGCGATGAGCCAGAGCAGGTCCTCCTCATCCATGTGGTTTTCAACCTCGATCCGGTCGATCTCGGTGCCCTGCTCCTCATATTCAGCGGCCATGCTTGTGACAATAGCATCCACTTGTGTCCGCTCAAACTCATCCAGGCTCATATAGGCCCCGCCGATGGTGAACGCCTGATCCGTCATTTGGATGACCAAATCGGCATCCGCCGTGTTGAAACCAAAGAAGATATTGGGCAATGAAACAAAGACCAGGATGGGGAAAAAGACAAAGAAGAAGAGAACCCATGCCGCTACCTTGACAAGAAACGGCAGAGCCTCCTTGGCGGCGGCGACAGCGGCGCCATGAAGGCCCGCTGCCATCGCCGCCCGGACGATGTTATAAATCGCCTTTGCCAGACGGGCCAGATCTACCGCAGTCTGCACTCCAGACCGGGAATTGGGGTTACTTGCCATCCTTTATCCCCCCGTTTCCCGGCTTGCGTCCGCTTTTCCGTTCATCAGGGCGCCGCCGTTCCTGCCGTGCCGGGGCGCCCGAAGATGGCCGTCTGCCACCGCTCATGCCTGTGGCGGTGGGCGTTGACTTGGAGGCGGACGCTTGCTTTTGGGCTGTCTGCCTGGTCTGCGCGGCCCTATCCTCCCTCGCGCCTGTTCCTGCTGTGCCGGGGCGCGCCGCCGGGCCGGCCGCTTTGGATGCCGGGTGTGTACTTGTCGCAGGCCGTTCCTGCCGTGCCGTTGCAGGCGCGGAACCACTGGCGGAGCCGGCTCTGCCGGAGCGCGGCGCATTCCTGCTATGCCGGGACTGACCGGAACCCGGTTCTACAGTACCGGCGTGAGAAATGCCGCTCACAGTTTGAGTGCCAGCAGGCACCGGCCTTCCAGGCGATGCTGGGGGTGGGGCTTGTGCAGAACCTACCGCCTTCGGAGCCCCCTGAGTCGCTGTAGCGGCTCTTTCAGAAGTGGGCGCCGAATCCGCCGGACGGCTGGCAAACCGCATTGCGCCGCGACTCTGCTTTACAGAGGTGCCCTGTCCAGGCGGTGGCGGCTGGCGGCGTTCAGCCGCAGCGCCTCTGGACTGCCCGCCCTGCGCCATGGAGATGTGATTTTGTTCAGCCGCCGTTACGCGGCTGTCTGCGCCGCCCTCATTGACCCGCTGGGAAGAAACGGCGGTGAAACGGGTAGCCCCTGCCGTACCGGAGGAGCCGCCATGGTCCACAGGCGCGCCCGTTCCAAACCGCCCTGTTCCTGCCGTGCCGGAGCGCATACCGGCAACACCCACAATGCGGCTTGTTCCTGCTGTGCCGTTTTGCCCTTCGAAGGCCCCTTGACCCGCTGTGTCCTGCCCAGTGCCTCCGGGCTTGGCTGCGGTCGTTCCTGCCATGCCAGGCCGTCCGGTGGGTGGGATGTGAGATGCGCCACGGTGTGTTCCAGGGGTGACGGAGGTTTTCCGTGTGGAATTGCTCTGATAGGCCGCTGTGCTTTGTGTCCTGCTGTCCACGCCGTTCACAGAACCGGAAACCCCTGCGCCCTGTGGAGTTCCCACGCCCTGCTGCCTGGCGTCCATGTACTGGCCGCCAAACTGCACCGTACCCCCCTGGGTGGCCCCGGACTGCGTGGGATTGCCCGGCGGCTGGGGTGCGGCACTTCCTGGCGCGGCGCCGGATTGCTGGCCGCTGGGGGCGTCTGCACCTGTAGGACGGCCTGCCGTTCCTGCCGTGCTGGCAAAGCGCGGCCCACCGGAAACCGGGCCTGTCCTGGGTCCGTTCGGCCCCCCGCCGCCCGGAGGCGCTGTACTGCCGCCATGACTTCTGCCTCCGGCATTCTTTCCTGCTGACTTGGCCACCTGCTGGCCCACGGCGCGCACGACGGCATAGGTCAGCATACCGGGTAGGCTGCGGCCGCCCAGACCATCTCCGGTGATGGCCGGGTTCAAGCCGATGCGGGTAATGATGGCGTCGATCTTTTTCGCCACCTTGACGATGCCGAACACCAGAATCATCCAGGGTACCACATCCAGGCCGCTGGGCACAAAGGACAGCACCGACAGGAGCATTTTGAAGAAGATTACATTGGTCACCATCACAAGGCACATGGAGCCGAACATTCGGCACCAGCCTGTAAAGATGTCCGATGTGTTCCTGCTGCCGCCCATACCAAAGGCCAGGGGCGCGCATAAGGTCAAAATGGCGAGGATGATGTACCGCTCCGCAATTTCCAGGATGAGTTTGAACACCTTGAACATAATGATAAGGCCGCAGATCACCACGAGCAGCCACGCCGCACGGAGGCCGGCAAAGGTAGCATCATCCGCTAAAGTGATGTTGACCGCGTCCGGCATATTCAGATAGTTGATAATGGTCTGGGTCATGTTCAGCCCGATCTCGCAGATCTGCGGACTGGCCAGGAGCAGGAAGGCAAAGACGAAGGTGCGTGTGAACAGCAGTTTCGGATCTTCACCCTCAAACCCCAGACCGGTGGACATACTCTTGAGCGCCTGAAAAACAAGGTTGCCGATGAGCAGCGCCCATCCCACCGCCAGAAGGATCTGCTGGATCTCCGGGAGAACAGGAATGTGGCTTTTGAGATAGGCGAAGTCCATGCTCATGACTTGCAAAAGCACAGACGCGAAATACTCCCAGCACTCCAGCACCATGCCGTAGATCCATTCGACAAACCCTTGAAAGATAAGCTCCAGCAATTTGGACACCTCCTTCCTGCCAGAGCCGGAGATTTAGAAAAGAGAGCCGGCCGTTCCCGCGCTGCGCTGCTCCGGTTTCCTGCCGGACAGGTTTTGCCATATCCGGCATCGCTTTTTCTCTTCCATAGGGAAAATCAGGGCGTCAGGGTGGCGAGGCCCGAGAAGAAGGGCGCGATATAGGCGATGAACGCGCCGATGCCGTTGACGATAGCCCAGGCGATCCAGATGCGCTTGAGCCAATCCCATGCCTGATCGACCTTGTGCTGGTTATTGGAGATCTTGGCGCCCACCACGGCTACCGCGGACATGAGGCCGGCCAGCACGGTGCTGATGCCGGCGATTTTGGAGTAGACATCCACGATGATGGTATTTGCAACCGTCCACATATCGTCTACCGCAAAGGCGGATGGTACCATAAAGGCCATCAGCATCATGAGCGTCATGCTCATCACATACACTTTGTAGAGTTTTTTCAAATGAGATCCCTCCTTGCAGAAATAGAGCGGCGCGCCGTCTGGAATGGGACGGCGCGCCGTATTGGAATTGTGCCGTTGTCGTTTACTGCTCCGGGGGATCGGGTTTTTCACCGTATACCTCCTGCTGGATGCTGGAGGCGCGCTCGGCAAAGACGGCCAAAAGCGGCGGCCAGAAGGCGCCGCACTCCCCGCCGTAGACCATATTGGCGGCACGCCTGTGCCGGACCGGCGGCCTGTAACTGCGCGGCGCCACCAGCGCGTCGTAGGCGTCGGCCAGGGCGACGACCTGCACATACCGGGGAATCTCGTTCCCCTTCAGGCCGTCTGGGTACCCGCCGCCGTCCCATCGCTCGTGGTGCCAGCGGCAGATCTCGCAGGCAAAGCGGTGGGTGGTCGTGCCCCGCAGTTCTGGGATAGCCAGATCCACGAGGAACTCACCCCATTCCGGATGTGTTTTGAGCACTTCAAACTCCTTTGGGGTGAGCGGTCCTTCCTTATATAAGAGTGTGGGCGGCAGCATAGCCTTTCCTGCGTCGTGGTAGGCGGAGAGGGCGGCGATGAGTCCGATCTCGTCCTCTGTCATGTCGGGGAACAGCCCCCGCTCCCACGCCCATTGGAGCAGATGGTGGACAAGGGATTGAAACTGCGGCGTGTGGCCGGCATATTCACACGGGACTTTCTCCAGAAGACGGAGAAAGGGCGCGTAACTGGTCTGATAGATCGTATGAAAAACCTCCTTCCGTGGGGGCGCGCTTGTCCGGGGACAAGCCATGTGGTATAATGGAATAAACAATTTTGGATGCAGGTGAGGAAAATGGTGCTTGTATGTGACCACTGCCACTTCCTTTTCAGCAGCGCCGCGCAGCCGGAACAGTGCCCGGACTGCGGAAAGATGGCGGTGAGGGCGGCAACGGAAGAGGAAGTTCGGGAGTTTGAACAGAACAATCAGGAACGGTCACCCTGGGAAATCGTTCATATGCCGGATTTCGGCCAGACCGTCATGAACCGGCCGGACTATTTTACTTTCGATTTGCCAATATCCGCATTTGATCTCCCGGATGACATTGTCATGGAGGTCAGCGTGGACTATACACGATCAGAAGAGCAGCCAATTTATTTGGCAAATGTCTGGGCCAGAGTCAAGGATTCCGACTCAAAACACTTTTTGTTTAGCCCCGCAATTTCTGCAGGTGAGGATGCGGCCAGGTGTATTGTGAAGTATCTCAATGAGGATGATAAGTTTAAACGCTTGATGGAATCCTTTGCCCTGGATGTAGCAAGATCTTTTGAATGAATGGCCGGTATGCCTCTATGCCCTGCAGGGGGGAGATCCCCTGGCGCGAAGTTGACCGCGTCAGGGCGGCAGCACGGTTTGGTGCCGCCGCCCATATGCGGAAAGAGAATCCATCGGGCGTGTATGCCCGGCAGATCGTGGGGTATTAGTAGCCGGTCTTAGGCAAATCCGGCGTATTCCAGAGCTTCTGGATGATGGTCACCCAGCTGGCCTGCGCAGTCTGCCAGGTGCCCTGGTACTTGCCGCCCACATCGGAACGGTTCACCATTTGGTAGCCGTTCACGGCGTTACCGTTTACCACCACGGAAAGGGTGGGACCCTGCACAGACTGGAAGCCCACGGGTACTTTTCCGAAATCGAAATACACATCCGTCACCACCTCGCCTGCCTGTAGGGGAATGGCGCTGAGGCCAAAGGAGTAGTTGTTGCTGGTGAGCAGGTTGGACGCCAGCACCTGATAAGACGCGGAGTAGTTGGTCTTATACAGGATGCGGTAGTTGAGCCGGGCGCTGTAGGTGCCGGTGGTCAGCGTGGCGGCCCGGGCGATGTCGGTGGGGATGCGGTCGTGGAAGTAGAAACTCTCCAGATCCACATTGCTGGTGTTGGCGATGGTGAAGTCGTACCGCATGGTGCTGCCGGCCAGCACCGAGGCGTTGCCGCGCTTGGTGACGGAAACGCCCAGGTCAGCGGGCTTATCGTAGGCAGAGATCTTGATGATCTGCCCGGCATATTCCAGCGTTACATCGTGAACTGTGGGGTCTACCTGCCAATAGGACGGCGCTGTGACCTCTACGATTTTATAGCGCGCCAAAGGCAAAGGTTTGGAGGCCGCAACGCCCCGCTCGTCTGTGGTGATGTAGTCCACCACCTTGCCGGTGCGGGCGTTGCTGATCTCATAGACAGCGCCCTGGAGCGGCGTTCCTGCCGCTGTGCCGGTGATGCTGTTGGCTTCGGAGGCATACTTGTAAATTTGGATCTGGCCGGTGATGGCCTCGTTGACCCACTCGATCTCCGCAGTATGGCCCGGCCGCACATAGACAGTCTTGTACTCCTCGTCTAAGATATAGCCCTCCGCAGCCTCCAGTTCTCTTAAATAGAACCGGCCGCTGGTGTTGGCGCCGTCCGGCAGGTCATCGGCGGTGATGTAGACATATCCATCGTCATCAGAGGTGAACTCCCCAATGGGGTTGCGGTCCTCATCATAAAGCAGGAACTTGACGCCGTAGATGCCCTCGCCGGAGGTGTCCACCTTGTGGATCAAAATACCGGATTTGGCGGCGTTGGTCAGGCGCAGGGTTGTCACCTCTCCATCCTTGACCTCGAAATAGTGCGGCGTATCATCCAGAATGAAATTCGGATTGGCCTCGACTTCAACGGCATAGTAAGAGCCGTCCTCCAGAGAGAGGAAGGCACGGCCGTTGCGGTCCGTTGTGATGGTATCAACTAAGGCATCATCCATTCGGCGGATCTCATAGGTGGTATCGGGGATCCGCTCTGAGGTCTTGCTTTCGTTCACCTTTATGAGTTCTAAGCCGCCCACCGGGTCGTTATAGAACCACAACTCCTGCGTATCGTCAGGATTGACTACCACGGTCTGGCTCTGGGTATCAGGGTCGATGGTGTACCCCTCGATGCTCTGCACTTCAGTCGCTACGACTGTGCCGGTGACATTGGAGAGGACGATTTGGCCCTCGGAATTGGTCCAGTACAGGCCGTTGGAGGACAGGTTGCCATTCTCGTCTGCAAGGTAGGAACCGTCCGCATAGGTGATTTTGAACTGAACTCCCTCAAGCGGCTGCTTATCGGTACTCGACAATTTGTGTATGATCAAATTGCCTTTCGGCTGATTACGGAACTCCAAAGTCACCGTCTGCCCGGCCTGGATCTGGGCCGTCTGGGGCGTGTCGTCGAGCAGGAATCCTTCCTTAGCGCGGGTCTCCTTGACCACCAGCGTCGTGCCAGGCTCGATGCCCTCGATGAGGATGGTACCCGCCGAGTCAGTGGTGAAGTAGCCGTTGCCATCGCCCACCACGGTGCCGTCGCTCTCGGTCACAAAGAACTGAACATCAGAAATGGGGGAGTTATCTGCACTGGACACCTTTTTGATCAGCAGCGAACCCATGGGGCTGTTGCCAAAATACACCTGTACGACCTCTTGTTCCTCCCCGGAGAGGTAGACCGTCTGGGGCGGGGTGTCGATGACGTGAGATCCGTCACTGGAGAGTTCTTCGATGATGTAGGTACCCGGTTTGCAATCGGTCACCGTGAAAGAGCCGTTGGGCGAAGTTCGGTAAGTGCCAATGACCGTACCGCCAGTACCGCTGGTGTTGCCGGAGAGGTAGCGGACCTGGAACACAGCCCCCTCGATGGCAGCCCCCGTTTCCGAATCATACTTCCATACGCAAATGGCCGAATTTGGCCGGTTATAGATACGGAAGGTATGCCCCTCGCCAGCGGCGACAAACGCCTCCTGCTTGCTGGACTCCGTCATGGAGAACCCCTTCGGGGCCTCTAACTCTTCGATGCGGAACCAGCCGTCACGCAGGGAGAGGTCGGGATCGCTCAGGACAATGCGTCCCTCCTCATCGGTGTAGAACACACCTAGGTCGTTGTACTCGCCCGTCTCTGTGTTATTGCTGGCGTACCAGACCTGTACGGGCACATTTTCGAGAGGATCATGGGTGACTTCGTTTTCCTTGATGATCTCGATAACAGGGCGCTTATAGTTCTCGAAATACACATCCCGGTCCCGGTTGGGGAAAAGAGTCACCAGCTGGGACTCTTCCGCCAGCAGGTAAGGCTCCGGGACGGATTTTTCGATGACCTCCACCACACCGGGCAGCAAATTCTCTACGACCGCGACGCCATTTTCGTCCGTTTCTACCTCGGCAATGGAGTGACCGTCCGCACCTCTCACGAGGTAGACCGTGTGTGGAATTGGAGCGCCCGTGTCCGCGTCCGATTTGTGGATATACAAATTGGGCCGCCGGTCATTGGTCAGGGTGATCGTGCTGGTCTGCCCGGGGAACAGCTCCACATGGTGCTCCGTATCATCCGGGATGTGGTCCGGCGTTGAGGACAATTCACGCACGGAATAGACACCCGGCTCCAAATCGGATATCAGGATCTCACCTGTGGAACTGGTGGTGCGGTCCAGATAGTGAGAGCCGTCCTCGATCTTGGCAATTCGGAAGGTCACCCCGGCCAGGCGGGAGCCGTCGCTGCTCAGCTTGATGAGCTGAAGCGAAGGCTTGATATGATTGGTGAAAACGAATTGTGCGTCCTCATTGGGCTTCAGCTCGATGATGCGCTGGGCCTCGTCGATGATATAGCCGTCACAGGACTTTTCAGTCACCACATAAGAGCCGGCCGGGAGCATGGACAGGTCGATTTCACCGCTCTGGTCAGTCCGGAACTCCTGGGGACCGTAGGTGCCCTCTACAGATTCGATTTCAAAAACAGCGTTGGGAATCACCTTTGAGGGGTCGTCCGAGTCCACCTTCACCAGCCTCAAACCGGGCTTGACATCGTTGAAGAACAACAACTCCTTGATGCCGTCGCCGGCGTGCAGTTCCACCTCCTGGGGCGTGGTGTCCAGAATGTAACCTTCGTCTCCAGTGTCCACTTCGAAGGCGCGGTAAGTGCCAGGCTCCACATTGGTGAGCAGGATCTCACCAAACTGGTCGGTCTGGAAATTCCCAAGGAATTCTCCGTCCCGATAGACAGCGAAGGTGACCTCGGGCATTGCGACCATGTTCTTTCGATCATACTTGATGATCCGCAATCCCGGCAACTCTTCGTTGATGATAGGGATGGTGGTCGTTTCGCCGGCCACCACGGTCGCGGTATAGACGGTATCATCCAGCTGCCAGCCGACGGGGGCAGTTTGCTCCTGGATGCGGTACGCACCTAAAGGAATCTCGTCAAAGATGGCGACGCCCGCGCTCGAAGTCTCCTGTGTGAAGGTCTGACCACTTTCAATATGCTCGATGGTGATGATGGCGCCCTGCAGCTTCTGGCCGGTATTGGACCGCTTCTCGATCCGCAGGGTGCCGTATGGATCATTAAAAAATGTCACCTCGGCCACTTCATCGTAGACCACGGTGACATTCTGAGCGGGATCTTCGCTGATGACATAATGGGACGCCGCATCCCGTTCAATTACGGTGTAATTTCCACTCTTTTGCAGAGGAATCTCAATGCGGCCGTCCCCATTGGTCGTGAAAGAACCGATGCTGTCCCCATCCGGGCCGATGACCTCGAAAAGGCACCCGCTGATGGGGATTTCTGTCCCAGTCTCATACTTGAGGATGCGCAGGCCGGTCTCGGGCGGCTCCTCACCGGAATCGGCGTAATTGCTGTAAGCGGAAATCCGCATCGTTGTGGTTGGGTCCGTGTCAACGACATAATTTTGCAGATTTCCATAAATATCCTTTTCCTGGCAAATTGCGTAAAAGACGGCGTACTGATAAACGTTGGTGCTGAAGGAGAGCTGAACGCTCCCGGTCTCCCCCTGTACGCTTTCCATGGGGTACAGGACTTTGAATTTACCGGCGTAGCCGTCCCCGGTGGCTTCCGTGGTGATCGTGGTGATATCCCGGTTATTCATATCCACGATCCGGGTCCCCTCCGGGACCATGGACGGATCGGTAAAGGAGACATTGACCTCATAATCGCACACCCAGGTTTTCGACCAGAAGGTGAAGACCTGCTGCTTGTACTGCTTGCCGTCAATGGTGACCTGGTAGGCAACATCTCGGTCCGGGGTGCAGGTTACCTGGGGAGAGAGAATCTCATCCCAGGCCGTGCCTCTGGCATAGATGTCCTTGGCGGCAGCGAGCATCTTCTGGGCGCGCTGCAGCTCCACCCCGGTCAAATTGGGATTGACCTTGAGGTTGTTAATGTCCCAATTACTCAGGAGGTAACACCAGAGCGCCATTTTTGTGGCATAATAACCCTGGTACTTGTTCTCCAGGCCCAGTTCCTCCAGGCTGCGAGTCGGATAGCCGCTGGCAACAATGCCAATGACCTTTGGATCGCTCGATTTTTCTTCGGCTAAGTATTCAATGCTTTCACCGGGCGCTACTGTCTGAGGGACTCCCGTGATGTTCGGGTTCACACAATATGCAGGGATCTCGCGGGTCACGCCGCTCCCATTGTCATAATTATAATAGGTATAGATGAGAGTCCGGACCCGGCCGTTGATAGACAGGTAGGAAAGCTCCTCGCCGCCGCTGTAGATGTCAATTTCACCAAGCGCCTCTTCCGGCGTGGACGCGGCAAAGGCTGCCGTTGGCAGCAGCCCCATGACCATCAGCAAAGCCAGGAGCATTGTAATCAATCGTTTTTTCATGAGTGACCTCCATAAAAACAGGGAGGACACCCCGTCAGCTCGTTGCATCCCCCCTTCGGTTGGGTTAATTCAGTTGTGGGGAATGCTAAACGGGCAAAAAAGAAAGGCGGTGTGCCGCTTGGGCACACTGCCTTCCCTTTTGACTGACTTGACTTAGATTACATGGATCTGATACTCGGTATGTGAGAACACGCCGTCCTTGTAGACATCCCATGCCTGCATGGAATAGGTGCCCGGCGGAACGCTGTTGAACAGGTCAATGATCTCGCGCTCCCTCCAGGGCCAGAACATCTGGTATGAGAGGCCGTCCGCAATACTCAGATTGATATACACGGGGAAAACACCTTTGGCGTTCAGCTTCGGGGCGCCATTCTCCCATGTCGCCGGATTATCCCCGATTGCGTTGTAGAGCGTGTAAAGCATCCGGCGCGTCTCATATAGATTACGGACCCGCAGGTGGTCTCCAGTTTCGTTCTGGTAGCGGCGCACCTCCATATCCGGAAGTTCCGGCTGCGGCAACAGGCTCCAGTCACAGGTGGGCTCTGGCAGGGATCCAATCGGACCCGAGGAAAACATGCTCTTGTCCCACCGGCTCACATCGGTGATCGTATAATTTGTGCCGTCATCGCAGCAGATCACATCACCGACCTGGGGCACATACTGAGAGCCGTCTGCCGGCGGGTTGATAGAGCCGTCTTCATTCCTGCTCAGGCTTCCGGCGCCCGCGTTGCCCTCTGGTAGTTCCGGTCCGGTATTGCCCAGCGCGCGATAGAGCAGGACTGCCAAATCACCCCGGGAGATCTCAGCCTTTGCTGTGGCCTCAGGCGTGACCAGCCCCAGTTCAAGAGCGGTCTGGCAGGCTGTGGAGTAGTCCCAGGTTACTTCCGGCAGATCCAGATACCGCAGTACCACCGTGCAGGCCGCCTGCGGAGTCACACCATCATCCGCGCCAAAGACTCCTCCGCCGTATCCTGCCATCAGCCCATTGGCATAGCAGTAGCCTACATACAGCCTGGCCCATTCCGGCACATCCGAAAACTGACACTGGCTGATATAGTATGCCTGCTCGGCCTGGACATGATCGGGATTCCCCTGCAGCCGGGTCAGGATCGTAGCCAGATGGGCGCGCGTCAGGCCATCGTTCAGACGCAGATCTCCGTTCTGGTCGCCTGCCAGTATGCCCAGTTCCTTCAGGTATGCTGCGGCGGTCTCCACTTCGGCTACCTGCCCCACGGCCAGAGCCGGGCAAGCCAGCGACAGCATCAGCACCACACAGAGTAACGCGCTTGTGATTTTTTTCATAGTATCACGCTCCCTTCCTGTTTCTGTATAGCGTGGTCGTCACGCTCGCCGTCAGGCGGCGGGTGGACTCGTTGTATGAGCATCTCTCGAACTCATAGAGGCCCAGCCGCTCCACCTCATTTGCCACTTCGGCAGGAAGGTCAACGGTAATATCCATGCGGATCCTGACGCTGTCATCCTTTGCCCCGTGGCTGGTTTTCTGTACCATAACTGACCCTTCCTTTCCTTTGGATTTCCCCCGAAAACTGGGGGAGTAATTTGAGCATAGTACAGAACTTAGCCGCTGTCAAAGGATTATTTTGAATGCTCACGCCGCAAAAACAACTTTACAACAATCACCCCCTAAATTCCTTGTTTTTCAACGGTTTCAGCCGTTTATCTGCACCGCCTGGACACAAACTCTTTTTTCTGGATGATTGGCCAGGCAGGTGGTCAGCGTGATGCGGTTGTCGCTTGTCGCCTGCAGACTGCTCCAGTCGTTGCTGGCGATGATCTCCACCGAAACGACGGCGTAGGTACGGGTGCCATAGACCGTGGTATAGGTGATCAGATCGCCCTTCTCCATGTCCTTAATGTCGCCGATCACATATTTTGAGCCCCTGTTATGCCCACACATCGCAACATTTCCATCCCACGCCGATGTGGAACTGTAATGCCCAAGTCCCTTGGACATACTGGCGTTTGTTTCGCCTTCCCAGACCTTCATATTGATACCCAGGGAGGGGATCTTCAAGGTCCCGATACTGCCGTCGGACCGCTCCATGCCATCCACACTGGTGTAGGCCGGCTGCTGATAGACGATGGTCGGAGTTGAATCCTGGATTTCAGGGGCGGCCACATATATGCCGTCCCCGGTCGTGATACCGTAGCCGGTCCCGCCTTCTGTCGAATAGACGCTCTGCTGCAGGCCGGGCAGCAGGGCTTTTTCCATGAGTCCCGTCTGGGTAGTGCTGAAACTGCCGTACTCCAGTTCGGGGATCTGGTAGTCCACCACATTGGGCCCGCCGTAGTTATACTGGGAGCCGTAGACATCCTCGTAGGAGGTGGAGCCGTAATAATCTGCCGGCGCTTCGGTGGTAAAGGAATAGTCGGCTGCGTGGGCGCTGACCGACAGCGAGCAGACCGCCGCCGCGATCAGCGCAAGGGATAAGAGTTTCCTGGTGTGTTTCATCTGCTATCCTCCGTTTCCTCATAATCATCCTCTGTGTCTTCTGTAACTTCCGCCGTTTCCGTTCCGGCCTGCAGGGCCTTGACCTGCCTGCGGGAACGCATCAGCAGGGCCCCCAGGACGGCGGCGGCAATCAGACCGGCCCCGCCGAAGACAAAGGGCAGTGCATGAAGGACTGCATCCGGCACACTGCCGAGCATATCTCCGTCGTGGCTGTCAGCCTCGTCGCCAGTGTACTCCGTCCCGAGGTAGGTAAGCGTATAGGTGACGCTCTCCACGCCGGCGCGGGTAATGTCCCCCACATACTCGGCCGTGGTGATGTAGCCGTCGGCGGCGCTATAGTACGCCTTGCCAGAATAGGTGGCCACCGCCTGCCAGGAGGAGGGGGAGAGCACCTCACCCACGAGATCGGTCCCGGTGACCTGCCAGTCCACGCCGGCCAGATTGAGCGTGACGCCGTCCTTGATCGTCGTGGCCGGGACATAGGACATATCGTTGCGGTCCAGCTGGCTGATGGTCTTGGTCTCGGACACCGTATAACTTCGGGTGGAATAGCCGGTGGCCTCGGTGTGCAGGCTGGTGTGATCCAGAGACAGAGTGCCGGAGTAGAGGCCGTCATCATACTCGATGACCGGGGCCAGCTGCTCCAAAATAACATCCAGGTCGTCCTTGGAAGTCTCAACCGTCACCGTCTCCGTATGGCTTTTCACATCCTCCACATGGTTGTCTTCCTTGACAATATCCGCAAAGGTGTAGAGGTAGCCATCCAGGACAAAGGACTCCTCGATCAGTTCCTGGGGATCGGCGCCGGGGTCGATGGTGTAGGTCTTGATGACCTGCTGGCTGCCGTTGAGGTTCTGCACCACGGTATCCGTGGGAACCTCCATGGCAAAGGCGCTGGTGGACAGGGAAAGGGTCAGCGCCAGCGCGATGAGCGGAACATATTTCTTCATACACACTTCCTCCTTGAATAGACGGCGCACGCAGCAAGGAGCGCCGCCGCGGCCGCAGTGGCCAGTCCGATGATTTTCATGATTTTCACAGATATTCCTCCCATTTCATATTTACCGCAAACTCCGGGGCGTCCCGGATGTCCGCAAGCATCTTGAGTGACTGCTCCAGCGCCTTCATGGTGTCCCGGGGCTGGCGCTTGATGAAGGGCGCGAGCAGAATAATGTCCCCGTCCCGGATCGTGAAGATGATCCGGGCGAGGACCTTGTTCTTCTCCCGCAGTTCATACAGCTGGTTATATTTTTCGAGGACAAAATGCTTGAAATGCGGCTCCTTCAGATCGCACAGATGGATCTGGGAGAGCCGTACGATCTGCTGGAGCAGCTTGCGCCGAAGTTTTTCATCCAGCGTAGGCAGAAACTCCAGAAGAGGCCCCGGCTGTCCCGGCGGCACATAGATTTTGATGGTACGCATCATGGCATCACCCCGCTTCCCTCGGTAAATTCTGAAAGACGCCTGAGAAAGCCGGCGGCAAATTGGGCGGCTACCTCCAGATTGCCCGCCATCCACCATATGGGCGCAGGCAGTGAACGGTATATGGCGTCATATGCCGAGCAGATGGATAGAAAGGGTAGCCGGGCGTCCTCCGCGTCAGCGAGGTCGATCAATTCCCGGCAAACGCTGTTCACGCTTCTCATATCGCTGTAGAAATCGTACAGGTCGTCATAGAACGCCCCGGCATAAAGGCGGGAGACGACTGCCATGGCGTCCCGATCCGGCTTTCCGCCTGCTGTCAGAAGGCCCATGCGGCGCAGACGCTCCGGCACGGAGTCGTCAAACGGGTCATATGGGTGGAAAATAGAGTGCTTTTCATGCGCCAAGAAAATCCTCCTTTCATTTGGGCAATAAAAAAGCCCGGCTCCGCAGAATTTCTGCGGAGCCAAGCCGATGGAAAGAAACTCCTGTTATTCATCCTTTTCCGGTTCCACCGGGTCGGAGATGAACGAGGCGGTGGCCTCGATCATCCCGGTAACAACAGCGTTGAGCTGGACGGTATTTTTCTCGGTGATGACCGGCTTGCCGGTGCGCTCCTCCAGCGCCTTGCGGGCAACACCCGCCACCTCGCCGCCCTGCCGGGCCACATCCATGCTGGCCGAAAAGCCCTCCGGCTCTGTTTCTCTGGAAATATCCCGGGTGGAAGCCTCCGCCAGCATCGTCAGCACCAACTCGGTATCGCTCATATTGTCCCGGAGATTCTGCTTTTTCAGGCCCTTCAGTTTCTTGTACTGCCGGGTCGTCATGCCAGACCAGGTGCGGGTAATCTCATCTGTCAGGATAGCGAACTCCTTACCCCGTTCCACCCCGCGCTTTTGCCATTCTTCGGTCAATTCATTGCGGATTCGGATGGACAACAGCCGCTGATGGACCCAGTCCGGGTCGTAGCCCTTCTTCAGATAGGTCTCCAAAGCCCGGTCAATGGCCTGTTCCGGGTCGATGGTCTCTTCAATCCGCTCCCGTCCAACCTGGGCGAGCCAGCGTTTCATCGGTTCGGCGCGGGGAGAGGGAATAGACTGGATGATGCGCAGAAGTTGTTCCGTAGTAGCAACATCCGTGGCATAGCGTTTGCCATCCTTGGGAGATCTCAATTTCAGTTGCTGACAATTTGTCAGCAACTGATCTGCGCCTTCTGCCTTTAGACGTTCCTTCAGTTTGGCCCAGTAGTTGCTGGCACCGCGCTGAGTCGACTGCCCAGTCAAGACCCCCACTACATCTACCACAGAGAAGTACCACTCCTCCTGATCTGGGTCCCATGCGGTGCGGATGGGCTGGTCTTCAAAAAGCTGTATCTTGTCCTGCTCGCTCATAGCATTCCTGTCCTTTCTGATTCCTTGTCTGCATTATATCTCACCCGACCCGCTCCCGCAAGAATTCCAGGAACAGGGCCTCGATCTCCTGGTCGCCGCCCAACTTGTCCAGATAGGGGGCAAACCTCTTGCGGTCAAAGGAAATCTTCTTGGGCGGGGCGTTGCGGCGCTTTTCCGCCTCAGCGCGGGCCTCGCGCCATGCGGCAAAGACAATTTGCCTATCCGCCATGGGCGGCGGGCATTTCCGGGCGATATACTGTACGGTGGCCTTGTTGAGTTGATACCCCTCGATCCCGCACATCTCCACAAAGGCGCACTGGGATTCCGGGTCATAGTCAGCAATCAAGTGAGCACAGGCAAGGTTGAGCTTTTTGGGACTCTCCTCCAGGATGGACTGCAGTTCCGGGATAAGTTGAGTCAATTTGATGGCCTTTCGAATCTCATACTCGGTCACACCAAAAAATTCAGCGACGATGGCCCGGGCAGAATACTTCTGGCGATTCTCGCCAGAAGTTCCATCAGCCAGATCGGAGCGGCAGCCTTGCCGGTTTTTCGCCTCCAGCAATGCCTTGTATGCCTTGCCTCTCTCGATGATAGACAGGTCCTGCCTCTGAAGCAGGTTCGTAAGGGTAGCGATGGAAATGGCTCTGGCATCATCCGCCACCACAATCTCCGCTGCGATTTTGGTCCAGCCCGCAAGCCTCGCCGCAGCGGTGCGGTTGTGGCCGGCCAGGATCTCATAACGGTCAGAGTGGGGAATGCGCCGGACGATAATCCGGACCAAAAGCCCTTCTTCCTGCAACTGCTGGGCAAATGCCTCCAGTTTTGCTGGGGAGTATGGCTTGAAACCAATATCCGCCGTAAAGAAGTTGTCCAGTTTGTCCAGCGGAAGGTCGCAGATTTCAGAGGGAGCCGAGGGCGGCGCACGCTGAAAGATCTGTTGATAGGCTTCATCACTGGCTTGAAGTTCCGAGGCCTGCTGTGCGGCCGCCATCCTGCGCTTGAGAATGGTGTTCATGTCAGCCTTAGCCAAGGCGCAGCACCTCCCGAGCAAGGCTGCGGTAGGACTCGGCGGCGGCATTCTTCGGCGCGTACTCAAAAATACTCTGGCCTGCTGCCGGGCATTCCGCCACCTTGATGGAGTATTCAATGGGCCGCTCAAACACATGGTAAGAGCCGCCGTAGATGTCCACTACGCTCTCCCGGACACTGCGGCACAGCTGGGGACGGGTCTGGTACATCGTCAGAAGGATGCCCGCTACTTCCAACCTTGGATTAAACTTTTCCTTGACGGAGCGCACCAGATCCAGCACATCCGGGACACCCTCGCTGGCAAGGAAATGGGACTGGACCGGGATGATGCAGTAGTCCGACGCCGCAAGAGCGTTGACGGTCAGCAGTTCATGCTTCAAGCCGCAGTCGATGATGATGTAGTCGTAGGCGTCCCGCAGAAATGGCATGATGCTGTCCATAACCTTTTCGCAAACTCGGTCGGCATCGCCCACGGCATTATACTGCGAGATCTGCATCACCTGGAGCCGGGCTGCCGCATCGGCCAGCCGACGATTGGCGGGGATCAGGTAGAGTCCGCTTCCCGTGTGAAGGATCCCGCGTTCAAGGTGAATTTCCAGGTCTTCAGGGTAGTCAATGGCTGCCAGCAGAAGGTTTGCCAGTGTTCGTTTTTGTTCAGCAGGGGTATATCCCAGCGCGGCCGTGAGGTTGCCCTGGGGGTCGTTGTCAATGAGGAGAACTTTCTTCCCGGCGTCGGACAGGGCCGCGCCGAGGTTTAACGCTGTGGCTGTTTTGCCCACACCGCCCTTGAAATTTGTGATGGCTACGATCTTGCCCATGTTCCACATCCTCTCTTGTTACAGCGTCCTGGTAACAGGCAAAAAAATTGGGATCAAACCAGCAAGGCCTTGTGTCTCAAGAGCCTCCTTGATTTGATCCCAACTATAACACTTTTCTCGGCGTAGATATCCACCATGCGCCATTCAGCCTTGCCGGAGATCAGCTCGGCGTAGTAGCGGTTTTGCGCCGCGAAGGAGTTGAACTGGTCATCGGAGTCCGAGCTGACACGGGTATAGGCCGCTACCCGCAGCTGCGCATTCCGTGGCTTCTCCGCCGCCTCGATCTTGATGACGCGGGGCTGCACTGCCAGTGCCGTTGTGCCGTCTGTCAGATGCTTTTCCGCCATGCCTGCTCACCTCCTTTTTTGCAACACAAACACTACCACAACCTTGTTCAGAAAGCTACTGAAAGATGAAGGAAATCAGAGAGAAATCATGATGTCCGCGCCGCTGTCCGCGGCGATCCGTGCCGCCACCCTCCGCAGCTCCTTTTCGCTGAAACTGCCGCTTTCCCGAAGCTGGCGCAGCAGAAGGATGATGCCGTAATAATTGATGTTCTGATCCATATCGGTACCTCTTTTTCTGAATTTTGCCTTGCGGCACAAATATGAGGATCGTCCGGGGGATAAGGAGGGGTGAATGTAGACCGTTCAGAGGATTGAAAGAGAGAAGAGAATGGATGGCGGGGAAAAAGAGGAGGCGGACGGTCCCCATACTTCTGCCGCAAAGCAGAAAAGGCCGCTCCGTATCGGGGCGGAACTGCTCCCTGCGGAGCGGCCTTCTTGCTCTTGCGTTGCTGCCTGTATTCGACACTACTTCCCCAGGCAAGGGCGGTGGCTGGAACCGCGCTGGCGCGCGTCACGGGAGTTTCACCCCTCCGAGGTTCTCTCGAAGCTGCGTACAGGAGTATCATTGTAAGCTGACGGGGTCATGGCGAAGCAGCCTGCCAAAGCTGCATTTGACCTGAGTGGGTATCGCTCTGCACCTTCTATTGGCCGTCCTAATATGCGGAGAATGCTCCGCACAGGTGGTCCTCGCGCACCCGGTCTGACGCTCGCGCCGTCAGCAAAGGTATTCCAGTCACCGGATATGACCGCCTGGGCGGTGTTTTTCAAGGTTCAGAAGATGGGGGATACTTGTCCCTTCACTAATCATCTTTTTTCAGGCTTTTTCACAACCATTTTTGGACCCCTTTTCAAAAATTTTCTCGATTTTTTTAAAGCGGAGACCAGCGATTTAGACACAGCCTGCTGTGTGACGCCTTCTGCTTCGGCGATTTCGCTCTCTGTTTTCCCTTCGATGCAATACTGCCGGAGTCTGTAAAACTGTGCCCCAGTCAGTATGCTTCTGATCCCAGAAACCGCCGCCTCCGCACAACGAATCTGATCTTCTCTGACCTGCCTTTCCTCTGCCAAAGCATCCTCATTGGGAACAGCAAGGGCGGCTTCCGGAACCATGTCCATAGATGTGGTGTGGTCGCTTTCCTCCACATCGCTTTTGTCCTCTGCGTGAAAGTCCTGGTCCGACCACCTCTTCCAACGGCGAAACTCTGCTTCATCGGTGAAATCAGCGCAGGTCAGGCAGATCAGATTTCCATTGGCATCTGGAAGTACAATGGCGTCTGGATTTTTCTTGTTCAGTGCGTAGATGCTCCGTCTGTCATACATTTTTGGTTCCTCCGTATTCTGAAATTTGGTTGGCTGCAAATCTCAGAAACGGGTGGAGGGCTACGGCAGCGGGGGCGCGCACAGGGCGCAAAAAAGCCCACAGCGACACCGCTGTGGGCATAAGGATATTCGAGGGTAACGATGGCGGACGGAGGCGGGGTATCCTCAAAAGGACGCAAAAAGTCAGGGCATCCGATGCCCGGCCATAGGTGGATGAAGGAAGGCTGCCATTCGGCAGCGACGACAGTACCGCGGATGTGAGGATACCCCATAAAAACCGCCTGTCCTGGCATTGAGCCAATGTTTTTTCATTGCCGTGCAAGTGAGGCACCTGCGGATAAGCCGGGAGATCACGGCAGAAAAAAGGAGAGATTGCGATACAGCAATCTCTCCCGCTTTCGACATGATGGTTGTTCCGTTAGCTTGGACAGGGGGGTGTGTCAGCTCTTATAACCGCCACACCACCTGCAGTCGAACGCCTGCCGGATCTTTTTCAGGGGGGTATCGTATTCCGTTTTGGTCTTTTTAAGGCATCTCCGGTTCTGGAGCAAGGCGCACGGTGAAGTCCTGCGCTACAGCACCCTCCGGCAGAAGCTTCGCCATGAGGACGAGCCGCTGATTGCCGGTATTGTACTCATCGTATTTCCGGCAGCAGGTGGAAAGGGTCAGCACGGTGTCCTCCTCGCCGAAGGTTACACCGTCAAATTCCAGCCAGTTCTTCTTTGCCACCTGCTCAAAGAAGTTTGTTAGATCCTCGCCTGTGGGATTGGGAGCGATGTAATCAAAGTCAATATCTGTGATGAAGCAGGCCGTGATCTGGAAGACCATGTCCTCGCCTTTCACCGAGAGGTAGATATACGGGTTCTCCTTCACATAGTTCGCATCCATATACCGATGGAGCTTCGTGAGCTTTGGCCCATCCGGGTCACAGTTGCTGGCGGAGTGTCCGAAGATGACGGTATTCCTGTCCAGCTTGCTCCGGCTGCTCAAACGGTTGTCACAGTGGGCGTAGTAGCAGCCCCATTCGCTGTAGTTCCCGTTCTCGTCCTTTTGCAGGTAGTAAGCGTTGTCATTCGCCTGCACCACGGGGTCGTCCACCTCGGCACCGGGCATATACAGCCACGCCACGGCGTCAGCGTATTTCTTTCTTGCGTCCTTCAGCTCCTTTTGCCGGTCCACGGTGGGGATGATCTCGCCGGTGGGCTGTGGCTCGGTCACTTCGGGTACGCTGGGATATTCCTCTTTCTGATGGCAAGCGGTGGCACTGATCGCCGTCCCCATCAGCATAATGGCGACGAAGGTGCAAAACAGAAATCGAGTGATCTTTTTCATGATGATTCTCCTACCGCATGGGATACGGTCTGGCTCAATGTTTTTTGTCGTACAGTTTGTTTTGAGTAAGTATGATTCCGCCGTTATCTATTTCCTTATGGCAGACTGTCTATGGTAGAGGAAAGGCCCGCTGCTTTGCGCTGAATCTCCTGCGCGTCCGCTTATAATTGCAATGGATAAGACTAACGAAATTATTCTCTTTTTCATTGCTTTTCCTCCCATTAATTGTTATGGTATGTTATCAAATGCAGACG
>ERZ857922.1030-NODE-1030-length-37083-cov-3.642325_pt1 | contig 37083 bp, 39 predicted proteins | sample MGYA00519579_ERZ857922 | MGnify/ENA primary metagenome ERZ857922 (study PRJEB31778, sample SAMEA3449375) | human gut metagenome | biome: human gut; feature: human-associated habitat; material: faeces | place: United Kingdom | collected 2010/2012 ... | reverse complement strand
AGCCGACAGTATAGTCTGGATGAAAGAAGAGAAAAACATGAAAAAGTTTCTTTAACTATGATTAATTGCTCTGGGATATTTTTATTCCAGAGCAATTGATTTATATATAAACAACTCAAATATTTTTATTATGCCTTGAACGTTTTGTTCAGGGCATTTTTTAATGGAGGCGGTATAGGATAATCAATAAAAGAAATCATCAACAAAAACTTTAGAACAATGTTAGGAGGAAACAAGATGGTAACATTTCATACAATTGAAGAAGCATTAGAAGATTTAAGAAGAGGGAAGATTATTTTGGTAACAGATGATGAGAATCGAGAAAATGAAGGAGATTTTATTTGTGCAGCACAATTTGCAACAACAGAAAATATTAATTTCATGGCAACACATGGAAAGGGATTGATCTGTATGCCAATGTCAGAGGAATATGTAGAAAAACTAAAACTGCCACAGATGGTAGAAAATAATACAGACAATCACGAAACAGCATTTACAGTATCCATTGATCATATTACAACAATGACAGGAATTTCCGCAGTAGAGCGTTCAATTACAGCACTTGCGTGTGTTAAGGAAGATGCAAAACCAGAAGATTTTCGAAGACCAGGACATATGTTTCCGCTGAAAGCAAAGAAAAATGGAGTATTAGAAAGAAACGGACATACCGAGGCAACGGTAGATTTATGTAGACTGGCAGGATTAAAAGAATGTGGATTATGCTGTGAAATTATGAGAGAAGATGGAACAATGATGAGGACAGAAGAACTATTCAATTTAGCACAACAGCATCAAATGAAATTTATAACAATAAAAGATTTGCAAGATTACCGAAAACGCAAGTAAATATAAAAGAAATGTTAAGATATAGGTTAAATAATTGACATTGATATGCTGGAATGGTACTATGTGTATACAATTACAGCTACAGTTCATGGACAGACACATCAGCTGAGTATATTGTTCAATCTGAGAAACCACTTAGAAATAAGTGGTTTTTTGTATAAAAAAGAAAAAATTAACAAATATACTTCCCATTTTTTTAATAAAGTTCTTTAGGAATATGTAGGAAGTTCAGAAGACTTAGAAAGGGGAAATTATGAAATTTGAGGAAGCAATTAAAATTGCAGGTAAAGAATACATCCAAGAGTTTTTAAGACAGGAACATAAGGAAGCAAAATTATCTATAAGATTCCAAATAAAAATGTGGTGGATGTTTCAATGCAACAAATATAAGTGATTTGATAATAATTTATAGCGGTATTCTAGTTAATAAAAAAGAATGAATATGAACAGTATAGCAGCAAATAGCAAGGAAAATTTTAAAAGGAGATAAAACTATGGAAAATTATGAAGAGTTACAAAAAGATTTAATTGAACATAAAATTTACACAGCATGGCAATTTATTGAATATACGCAAGAAAATATTGATATTGCAAATTATTGTGTAAACATTATTAATGAAATTATTGATAAGTTGGAGATAAAAACGGATAGATGGAAAGAAGAAATGAAAACGAGATTTTATGATGATACGTTGAAAAATGGTACAAAAGTAAAACGATTATCAATAAAACAAGATGATTTGCCAACATATGAAATTCGTGTAGCTGGGGAAAAAATTGATCCGTGGTTTTTATTTGACAAATTATTAAGAGATTTTTTTCAATATTCTATGAATGCATTTGATTCAATGAGTCAGATAATTAATGCAGGTTTATTAGCGAATAAAGAGAAAAAAGTTGATACAGTAGATATTCAAAGGATGATAAGAATATTTAACACAAAAGACTGGTGTAAGACATCATTTCCTGAAATGCATCAATGGATTAAAAAAGTCAATGAATCAAAAGATTTCAAATATATAGAGGCAGTTAATAATAGAACTAAACATACTGCCAATATTGCTAATAAATTAGCAATGGGAATTTTAGGAAGTGATAATGTTACACAAATTGGTCCATTTTTTCGTAAAAATGAGCAACATGATAGAGTTGAATTGAATGAAAAATTGCAAAAAACAAATCAATTTTTGTTTGATATATGGGACGAATTTATAAGTGTATTTAAAGAAGAATACAAGAAGGATAAATTTATAGAAAATAGAAGACATAGTATAACAGGCGTTAGACAACAAATATGCGAGGATGATCCAAAGCAAAATTTATCATATGCATATATTAAGGTTGAAGATAATTTTGATGCTATGCCAGAAAAGATATATTTATTATTGTTAAAAGATGATGATCAAATTTACGAAAATGAGTGTATTTTTGATAATATTTTAGTAACAGGAGAGACGAATACAGATATACTTGGAAGATATAAAAAAGATCAAGATATTGGAAATGATAATTTACTTCATTATAGAACATATGTCAAGGATAATTCAGCAACAGGTCCACAATGTTTATATGAAGAACAAAAGAAAAATATAATGTATAATGTAATGAGTCCGATCGTTAATTTAGAGTTAATAAAAATAGAAAAATAGTGAAAAATTATCTATAAAATTTCAGATAAATATGTGGTGAATATTTAGAAAATATTTATTTTTAAATAAAAATGGGACAATCTGAAACAATTCCTATGATAAACTTACAATTGTAAAACAAGGCAAAAAAGCATGTCGTATAGCAGACGTGCTTTTTTTGTACCATTTTTGAAGGAGGGATGGCTATGTGAATTCATTAGAAGCGATAGAAAAATTAAGAATAGGACATGAACAAGAAGCGCAACAGTGTATAGAGATATTCCGTTCTTTTTGTCAATGGTATCAAAGTCAATATAACTTTGAACAGATTGAATCCACTTTTTGGAATGCGTGTATATATTTGATTGAGAATTATGATCTATCAGAAGAGAAGCTGGAAGATTTTTTTCTGTCTCAATTAGAGGAAGATGCGAAAGGAAAAGATGAAAAACAAAGAGGCATTGATTCTTTAATCTATGCTTATCTGCAGGTCAAATATACAAAAAATAAAAAAATGGCATCAGAAGATGTGGACAAAAAATCTAAGAACAGAACTTCAAAGTGGAAAAATCTTTTAAAGTCAAGAAAATATGAGAAGCGAAAATGTAGAATAGATAAAAAATTCAGTGAAGCGTTGCTAGAACTAAAAAGCACAGAGATAGATTTTATCTCTGATAAACTGGAACAAGGATATTCCAAGGGGGACTTATTAAAGATTATGATACCAGGAATAGGTATCGAAAAGATGGAAGCTATTTGTAACTTAATCAAAAAAGAAAGCAGGTGAGAACTATGACTTCAAATAATGATGAGGCTTTAAATTTTTATGGGTATTCCAGTTATGAGCAGCTAGAGCAGGCATTATTGGAACAAGGATATGGTCTGGATGATGTATCAGTGCGGATTGACAGCATGCGACAGGATTATGAGCAACAAAAACATGATGCATTAGAACGTGTCGTACATAAAAAAGAAATTCGTACCATTAAGATGGAAGAGTTAAGAAATGAGGTGGAACAGCTCAAAGAAGGACAAATGATGGAAATTATATTTGATGGAAGGTAAGTCGATGGAAACGAAAGAAATAGGACTTGAAATCGTACAAATCCGATTGATTCAGGATCGGATTGTATATAATGAAAAACCAATCCATTCACCACAGGATGCTGTTGAAATCTTGGGAAATGAGATTAAAGACTATGATCGAGAAGTCTTGTGTGTATTAAATCTGGATGCACATGGGGTTGTTCAAAATGCCAATATTGTTTCTATGGGAACAGTAAACCAGACCGTTTCTTCTCCAAGAGAAATTTTTAAGAGTGCGATCTTATCCAATGCACATTCCATCATTTTAATGCACAATCATCCAAGTGGAAGTGTAAAACCATCAAGACAGGATTTATTAATGACTAGACGGATGAAAGAGGCAGGAGAGCTTATCGGAATCTTTGTAAAAGATCATATCATTATTGGTGGAAGAACAGGAGAAAGTTATAGTTTTAGGGAACATGAGTTAATAAAACCATTCTCAGATACAAAAATAGCTGCAGAAGAAAAGAATGTAAAGGAAGAAACTGCAGAATACATAATTCCTAAAAAGAAAAAATCAAAGCAGAGAGGAAGATGATCATGAGTGAAATGCAAGAAGGAATTCAAATGGCAATGATGACTGGACAAGCAATGGCATTCGTAGTAGATAAAGGAGTGACATTAACCAGACAAATTTTAGAAGCATTGGCCAAATTAATAAAAATGAGTGCATTGTATACAACACCGAAAATAAAGAATGCATGGAAAAGACAGCCTGGGGCAGTATCAATGGATCAGATTCAAAGAAGAATTCCGATAAGAATCAATGAAGCAGATCAACAAAAGTTTTTTGACTGGATGCATCGGGCAGAAATTTCATATTGTCCATTGCAAGATCTGAATAAAAATGATATATACGCAGAGTTTGTCATTGATGAAAGAGATATTTTAAGATTGCAGTCTATTATAGAACGTAATCAAAGAGAGTTTTCTATGGAAGATTTTAAGATTATTAATTGGGAAGATTATGCAATGAATCATATTACAGAAGAAGATTTAGATGCATTAGCAAAAGAGATGAATATTGATCTTGAAAAGGAAGCGAATCAAAAACTTCCCAGTCAAGCAAAAGAAAACGATATGGAAGAACTTAAAAACAAAGTTTTTTTAGATGATTTTGCAAAAGGAAATGCGGTTGCGATCACTTGTAATAAGAAATTGCTAAACAAAAAATTATCTGATGAAACACAATTGACATTCCGTATTCCAGGAGAATTGGATAAGTTTGTTTCAATTCCTATGAAGGATTTAATCTTAACAGATGGAGAGAAGACTTATCTTGGACGCTTAGATTTAAAAAAGGAATATACAGTATATGATTCTATGAATCGAAGTCTTTATCATAGGAATGGAATGCAGTTAAAACGAAACTTTGACGATGTGACAAGATCAGAGTTTACACAGAAGAAACCAAGTAAGATGAATACAAAACAGAGATAAAAGGGGAAGACAATGAATATTCGAATCAATCATATGCAGCTAATCAACAAAGAAAATGATCATACATTGGCAATTTGTGAGATCATTCTAAATGAGTGCTTTCGAATTCGAGGTGTGAAATTAATGAAATCAGCCCATGGAATTTTTCTATCTATGCCATCTGTCAGACGAAAAGATCATGAGTATCATAATATTGCATTTCCAGTGACAAGAGAGGTCAGAGAGGAAATTTTTCAGAAGATTAAGACAGAGTATGAACATTTGCTTTGTTTGAAAGAAGAAATAAAGAAAGAAGATATTACCGTCAAGATATATCCAGTGGAAGAGCCGGGTAACTTTTGTGCATATGCAACAATTAATATCAAAGATATGATTGCTGTAAACAGTATTCGGATCATAGATAGTGTGGAAGGAATGTTTATCACGATGCCATCTTTCCGAAAAGGAGACGAATATGTTAGTATCTGTTCTCCAATCACGAAAGAATTTGGCAACTTATTAAAAGAAATCATTCTGGAAGCCTATCAGGAAAAAATGAGGGAATACATCATGAAAAGACCAGAAGACTTAGAAAAAGAAAAGGAAGAATCAGTGAATGAACCAGAATGAATATAACTTTGGTTCGTGGATTTGTATTCCGATCATTGCATATCTAAGCTATATGGTCAATTATCTGCTGGATGGATTTTTTCAAAAAAATCAGGATATTCTTATGAATGGAATGAAACTGTTTGAACAACATTTAGATCAGATCATGGAACATCCATTTCGAGTTTCTTCTTATTATAATGAACGAAGTTTTCCAGCAATACTAATCGGAATTATGATTTTTTTGTTGGTTGATATCCTTAGCTTCCTATGTAGAAAAACAATGATGATAGGAAAAGAGTATGGAACAGCCCAGTGGGGAAATGTTTCAGAAATGCGAAAAAGACTAAGTGATAAGAATGAAGAAGCAAATATCTTATTTACACAAGATTTTTCATTAATGACGGATAAACGATGTGGTTTAAATCGTAATATTGTAGTTTTAGGTGGATCAGGATCAGGAAAAACATTCCGATTTGTTGGTCCAAACTTAATGCAGGCAAATATGAGTTTTGTAGTCACAGACCCAAAAGGAGATACTGTTCGGGATTATACCAATGTTTTAGTAGAAGAAGGATATCAGATTAAAATATTAAATGTGATCAATCCCGAACAATCCGATGGGTATAATCCATTTGCTTATATTGAAAAAGACGATGATGTTTTAAAATTAATATCGAATATCATTGATAATACAACACCAAAGGGTGCTCAAAAAGGAGATCCATTTTGGGAAAAGAGTGAATCGCTGTTTATGCAGGCGGTCTTTTTTTATGTCTTATATGAAGCAGAACGTCAATATTTGCCAAGAAATTTCCATACATTTTTAATGATCATTAGTGAAGCGAAGGTAATGGAAGAAGAAGGAGCGAAGTCACCGCTGGATTATCGGTTTCAGGCACTAGATGATAATCATATTGCAAAAAGAACCTATCGCAAATTTATGTCAGGAGCAGGAGATACCCTGCGAAGTGTCATCATATCTGTACATTCCAGATTGTTTCCATTTGAATCGCCAGGAATTCAGAAGATTTTTGAAAAAGATGAGATGGATTTATATGCATTGGGAGAAGGAAAAATGGTAAATGGAGTCAGGGATCAAAAAACAAAGACAGCAATTTTTATTGTCATTCCAGATGATGATAAAAGTTTTAACTTTGTACCAGGAATGCTTTATACGCAGATGTTTCAGAGTCTATATGCATCTGCAAGAAAATATAATAATCACTTACCAATCCCAGTGCAATGTTATTTTGATGAATTTAAGAATATCTCGATGCCAAGCAATTATCTTGATATTGAAGCAACCTGCAGAAGTAGAAATATTGGTGTTGTTCCAATCTTTCAGGATAAATCACAGATCAAAGCATTATACAAAGATTCTGCAGGAACCTTATTAGCAAATTGCGATACCTTATTATTTTTAGGTGGTACTGATCCAGAAGTGAAAAAATTCATTTCAGAATCTTTAGGAAAACAGACGATCTGGAAGAAAAGCAGCAGTGTGACCAGAGGAAAATCAGGATCAAGCTCTCAAAGTGAAGACCGAATGGGCAGAGAATTGATGACCCCGGATGAAGTTGGACGTATGGATAATAAAGAATGTATTGTGATGATCCGAGGCGAATATCCGATCAAAGGGAAAAAGCTGGATGCGACAAAACATAAAAGAGCAAAGCAATCAGGATTGTTTGGAAAACCATATTTTCATAGAAAATCTCAGTCAATCCAATGGAAAGATGTTTCAGAGATCAGAAAAAATGAGATTGTCTTAACTTATGAAATGATCATGGAGTTATTGGAAACAGGGAAACATGTATTTCCTAGCGAAGAATGGATACAAAAGGCAGAACAATTAGGAGAAGAACAGCAAAAACAACAAGAGAAGGAGAGAAAAAGAGAGTGGAAAGCAAGACTTCCAGAAGATTTTGAAGATCTATCTTTAGTAGAAATTTTGGCAAAAACACAATTTCAAAAGACATACATGGATGTGATTGTCAAAGCTGTGGAAGCAGAAATCCCAGAAAAGATCGTAAAGTCTTATATTTGGGATGCAATGGATGAGGAAGAAATCGAACGCCAGATCAAAATACAACGGATTTTACAAGTTAGTGATCAATCATAAAGGAGAAGAAGATGTTACAAAAAAATTTAAGAAAAGTAAAAGAAGAAATCAAAAAGAAACTTCCATATTTAATAACACTTAGTTATGGACTTTCTATACGTTATGTTTATGCGGATGGAAAAAGTGATCCATTGGCATCTCTTAAAAAACTGGGAACTTTGGTAGTCAGCTTAGTTGTTGTCTATGGAATTGTTCAGGCCGCACTAGGAGTAGCAGAAGCAGGAAGAGGTATGGGAAACCATGACAGTTCGCAGATGTCCTCTGGACTATGGAGAATGGGTGGAGGAATCTTAATGAGTGCGGTAGGAGCTGTTTTAGCATATCTTGGATTACAGTAAGCAAACCGAAAGGAGTGAAAGCAGATGATTGCAAGTATCTTGCCGGATATCGATATGTCGGATTCTGTGAAATTTGGATTTCAGGTATGGAATACTTTTATGAAAAGTGTCTACGCACTTTTGACGGAATCACCATCACAGTTTAAAGACGGAGAAATCTGGAAAGCAGTACAAGAGATCAATCCATATTTTGTTACAGTCGGAACAATTGCCGTCAGTTTATGCTTTGCAATGGGACTTGTAAAAAATCAAGTGGATTTAAAACGTGAGATGAATATTGAAATGGCAATCAAGTTGTTTGCAAGAATTTCCATTGCAGAATGGTTATTGACCAATACGTTTTATATTATTGATGCAATCTTTTCTGCAGCAACATGGCTGATCGGAAAGGTTTTAACAGGTGGAGTCAAGAAAATGAGTTTGTCGAAAGCACAGCTAAAGCTATTTGAAGAAGTCGATCCCATCGAATCCATTGTGCTTTTGATCTTTGGATTTATCTGTCTGGTTGTTGTTATTGTTTTGGCAATGGTTATGATTTATACGGTTTATTCCAGATTTTTTAAAGTTTATGTATCCGCACCATTTTCTGCATTAGCAATCGCAGGTGTGGCAGGTGGAGGAATGGGACATGTAGCCAGAGCAAACTTGCAAAATATGATTACCTATGCGTTAGAAGGAGTAGCCATCTCCATGACATTGTTTGTCTGTAGTAAATTTATCGGATCGGGGTTGGATTTGGGATTAAAGACAGGAAATTCAGATACAGTCAAGGCGATGGCGGTTTTAATTGAGAAAACATTTACGATTGCGTTAACCGTAGGGCTTACTAAAGGAGCAGAAAATTTAGTTCGAAAAAATCTTGGACTATAGAACAGGAAGGAAATGAACATATGGAGTATATCAGTATAGAAATTAACAAAGATTTTGGAAGATACAAACATAATTTCTTCTTAGGATATACGCTTTCTGAATGCTTTTTTTTCTTTTTGGGAGGCTTATGTTGTGTCCTTATCATACTGCCATTAGGGTTATTGCTGCATATTGATCTGTTCATTGCCGGATGGTGTGGTGTGATTCCAGCCTCTGCCATTATATATATTGGAAATCATCAACGAAATGGAATGTCTGAAATGGAATATCAGAAAAAAATGTATGCACTTAAAAAAATGAAAAAACTTACCTATCAGAGTGAGGAAACACAAGAAAGTGCGCTAGAAATTTTAGAAGAAGAGATTTCTATGAAAAAAGCACAAGAACATGATATTCCAAGGAAGAAAGTGAAATTTCCAATACAAAGGATGATCAAGGTGGCAATGCTCATTGGGATTGTTGTTGGAATTTTCATGACAGCCATGACGATTCTTCCACAGAAAGTGAAACAAAAGCAAGAGGCAGAGGGAAAACAGGAAGCAATTCGTACACAGGTATTATCAAAAGAAGAATCAGAAAAAGAACCAACGACAAGACAACAAGAAAAGACAACAACGGAACAAAAAAAGCAGAAAAAAGAAAAACAAAATAAAAAATCAATCGATCAATCAACAAGAAAGACACCAAAGGTTGAAAAGATCACACGAACAAGAAAGGAGACAACGACAGAAAGAAGAATCACAAGAAAAGAAGAAACAGAGGCTTACCGAACAAGGAGCAGTCAAAGTACAACTGCAGTAAGAAAAAAATCTACACAGGAGAAAAAGACAAAACCTACAAAGAGTACTACATACAAAAAGAAAAAGCAGGAAACAGCAACGACAACAGCAGAAAAAAAGAAAACACCTTCCAAGGTAACCAATCAGGAAAGTCAGTTTGAAATTGAATATGAAACAAAATAGGAAAAAATTTCAAAAAAGTTTGGGAATTGTAAAAATATGTGATATAATTTCTTTATTTAAAAGCAGATGTTCAAAATAAGAATTAGGAGGGTGTATATGAAACGATTCTTTATTTTAGTAATGTGTCTTTGTATGGCTGTGCCGATCAATGTTTGTGCAGCAAATCAGAAGATTAAAGTGAATCCTGTTTATCAAAACAGTAAAGTAATCAAGGGAAAAACAAAAAAGAGATATCGGGTCCAAGCAAAGATTGGGAAAAAGAAGTATCAAACAAAAGCAGATCGTAAAGGAAATTTCCGCTTAAGGATTCCAAAACAAAGTGTTGGAAAGAGCTTTTATATCAAGGTATATCGAGGAAAGAGATATATTTTAAAGAAGAAAATCCATGTATTAACAAAATCCATAAAGGTTCAAAAGTTTTCAATAAAAAATAAAATAATCAAAGGGTATGCAAGACCAGGATATCGAATTAAAATTACCATGAATCATAAAAGCTATCAAACAAAAGCAAGCAGAGTAAAAGGCTCATTTAAGATTCAGATGAAACGACCTGCAGGAAATGCAACAGCAAAAATATCTTTGTATAATAAAAAAGGAAAGTATATAAAATCTGCGAAATACAGTGCATACAATAAAAAGAGCAACAAAAAAGATCAAAATACGAAAAAAGCACAGTATACAACAGCAGATGGAAAGAAATATACAGGAAAAGTTCCAGAATTTGATGATCCAATCAATCTATCTGCAGTAGAAAAACAGATGAACGAAGCAGGAATGGAATATGATGATTCGAAAACCATCATTGAAACAAGCAGTGGTCGTGCATTTATGAATGCAACAAGTGGCCATGGGCAGGGATATTATGGATGGATCAGTTACTATATGGAAACAGAAAGTGATAATCAGTGGCAATGGTATCATGCAAAGAATGGAATTACACTGTATTATATCACAGCAACAACAGGAGATTTACGCAATACCCCAACACCAGATTGTAATGATCCAACAACCTATGAAGGAAAAATTGAATCCGGACAGACAGGCAAATTTTCACCAACCTATAAAAGTTCCAGAGATTTGTCATACTTAGGTATTAAGATTGTAGGATATAAGAATCAAAAACCTGTGATTTATTATGCAGTGAGTGAACAGTTAATGGCAGGAACAATTGGAATTGCACCACAAATACAATAAATGAATCAAAAAGAGTAGATATATGTTTAGTATATCTGCTTTTTTTGTACCAAAAAGGAGAAAAATGATGTGTCAGCGTGGTCCACCTAAAATACAGATCAGAAACAATGCACCGAAGGAGGTGCTTTTTTAATGCATTAAAAAAGGAGAAGAAGACATGAAAAAACACAATATCTTATCGAAATTAAAAAGAATTTCGAGAAAAATAGCATGCATTATAGCGACGGCTGTGATGTGTCTAAATAATATTGGTTTGAATCAGATAAAGCAAGTCTCTGCACAAACGAGTATGGGAAATGCTTATAAGATCACAGAGAATGATAGTACAAAAAATAAATGGCAAAATACCGATAAAAATGGAGATCAGATGACACATCGATTCTCCAGTTATGAATCGGATAAAAGTAAGGCACTGAAAGTAGATGCCTCTTATGGATTCAAATTACAAAAAACAAGTGCAACGAAAGTAACCGTAACCAAAGGAACAAAGTGTGCAGCTCCAAGCAAATTCAATGGTGAAGACTTAGAATTGCTGGCTTTTATGAAAAAATATACTTGGTTTAAGACAAGTAAGAATACAGCAAACAACATTCAGATTAAGATTTCCGATTTGACTGTTTATCAGTGCAATTCCGATGGAAGCAATGGACATTGGGTCAAGGTTGATCTTGTAAGAACAATCACAGCAATTGAGAAATATAAAAATCAGGATGGTTATATTGCATTAGGATCAGGAATCACAGATGCAGTATATATCGGCATTGAAGAAATGACAGTGAATAATGTTTTTTATAAAGCAGGAATCAGTCAGAAAGTCACTTTGAAATCCAATGTTACTCTTACAGATATTGATACCAGACAGTACATTGGTGTATCGGCATCAAAGATTGATGGGCAGTATGTATCAAACAATACAACATTAAGTTATTTAAAAAATGGAAATAAAAATTTCTATTATGCAGATAATGATATCAATTACAGCGGAGAAGCTAAAACAGCGGTTGGATTTATCTTTGAAGACAATTCATTTGTTTATACCTTTGGACGTATCAAACCAGAAGAACCAACAAATCAGGAACAGTATGTAGGAACAGGACAGTCTATGACAGAGTTTGAGCCATCATCCCCAGTGAAAACCGTTACAGATCAAGATGAGAAAGATGTGAAAGAAAACACCGTAGAACATCTAGGGGGAAATTGGACTTATACCGTAGAACAGTCTATTCCATCTAACATGCCATCCAATTTTTACTATGATAATTTCAGTTTTGAAGATCAGATAGAAAGTTGCATGAAAATTAATTCCATTCGAGTCGAAGCAGAAAATGCAGAGGCGAAAGTCACAGATGTAACTTCTATGTTTAAGATTACAAGCAGTGGAAATAAAGTTGTAGCGAAACTAAAGAATAGTAAAAATGCCAATTTCTATAAAAATACGGTATATCGATTAAAAATCAATGTGCAGATGAATATTCCAGACGGTGCAACAGAAAGCCAGATGGAAGAACTCAGAAATACATGGAAAGAACATGGGCATTACAAAGAAACAGAAAATACAATTACCGAAAATAATAGCGCAAAGACCATCATCGATGGAAAAAATCTTCCAACAAATCAGGTAAAGACAAACATTGAAGGACCAAAGAAAACTGTTTCTGATCAGGATGAATCAAAGGTTATAAAAAATAATGTGAGAGACCTTGGAAGTAACTGGACCTATTCAGTCACACAAAAGATTGCTCAAAATGCCACAGAACCTTATGACAGCTTTGTGTTCCGTGATGAGATTGAAGAATGTATGAAGATCAATTCTGTGAAAGTCATCAATGATCAGGGAAATGATGTATCAGAATGGTTTGATATTACAACAGCAGGAAATCATGTTGTGGCATCCTTAAAAGATCCTAAAAATAACAAAGACTTCTATAAAAATGCAGCGTATACCATGGAGATCAATGTGCAGATGGATATTCCTACCGATGTAACGGAAGAACAAATGCAGACATTGAAAGAAACCTGGGAAAAACATGGACATTATTCTGAAGATAAGACAGTCTTAAAAGAAAATAATGTGGCTTATGTGGAAATCAATGGAGTGAATTCTATCACAAATCGTCCAGAGACAGAAATTCATTTAAGCACAACAATGGATCAGACACCAGGACTTAACATTGTAAAAAGTGTGAATCGTTATGAACATCAGGTTAACGATATCATTCATTATACCGTGAAAGTAAGCAACACAAATGAGGAAGCAGATACAGCTTATTTTGTGATCCGAGATGAATCTCTTCCAGATTCTGTAGCGTTTGACTTTTCTAGTGTAAAAGTGAGTGGAATCGATGCAGAAAACTATACGATTGAGCAAGTTGGCAATGGATGGGTTCTAAAGTCAAAAGGAGATTATGCGTTACCATTTGGAAAAACGATCACCATTGAGTATGATGCAAAAGCATTGACAGCCAGCAATGGTACTGTAATTGATAATACAGCCACAACAATTGCTGCAGGTATTCCAGAAAAGAAAGATGCAAAGCAGGTTTATGTAAATTCTCCAAAAATCGATGTAGAAAAAACAGCACCAAGCAGCAAATATAAAGTGGGAGACAGTGTTGGATACAAGGTAGTCATTACCAATCGCAATCCTGGAACCTTTATGAGAGATTTACTGTTAAAAGATGAAGTACAATCAAAAGGATTGGAAATCAAAGAAGGATCAGTTGCAGTTTTAGTTGCAGGAAAAGATGTAACAAGTAATCTTGATATTACTTATGCAGAGAATGGATCAGGATTTAGTATTCAGACACCATATAATATGAACAATTCAGATATTCCATGTATCGGAATTTCTCCATATAAGGAAATGACCAATTGGACAGATAAGATGATTGTTACCTATGAAGCTACGATCACAGATGAGGCAGCATTATCCACAGATCTGAAAAATACATTCAGTGTTCCAGCAACAAAAAATACAAACGGAGATTTGATCAAGGACGATGAATTGATACCATCTGGTGGTGGACAGGATGATGCCGATGTGAAAATGAAAGCACCTACCTTAGAAATCACGAAAAAATCAAATAAGACACAGTACAATGTTGGTGAAAATGGAACCTATGAGTTGATTGTAAAACAGACAAAAGAAAATCTGACTGCAAAAAATGTTGTTGTAACTGATACTTTTGTACAGCAGGAAGGTGTGAAATATGATACATCAAGCCTGAAAGTTTTATTAAACAAGGAAGATATCACACAGGAATGCAAGATCAATGTAGAAGGAAATCAATTTAAGATTGAAACTGGAAAAGATCTTACTGATGAGGATAAGTTGGTCATCGATTATCAGGTAAACTTTGAAAAAGAAGGGCAGTATACCAATACTGCAGTAAGTAAGGCAGATAATACAAACGAAGATCAGGCAAACAATGTGGTAGAAGTGAAAGAAATTACACCAGAATTGAGCATCAAAAAATCTTCTGACAAGCACGAATATGCAGTCGGAAATACAGGAACTTATACTTTAACTGTTAAAGAAAAGAAATCTGATGCAACAGCAAAAAATGTGATTGTAAAAGACCAGTTTGTGACAGGAGATGGAATCAGCATTGTTTCAGATAGTATTGCTGTTACATTAAATAAGGAAGATATCACAAAAGATTGTAAGATTACAGCAAATGAAAGTGAGTTTTTGATTGAAACTGGAAAGGATATGACAAGCAAGGATGAACTGCAGGTAACATATCAGGTAAGTTTTGCAAAGACTGGAACTTATAAAAACACTGCAATCACAAGAGGTGATAATGCAGAGGAAGTAGAAGCTGATAATACAGTTGATGTGAAGAATCAGGATGTTACGATCACGAAAGATGCAGATCAGAAGAGGTATAAAGTGGGAGACACAGTGAAATATAAAGTAAAAGTTGGACTGAAAAAAGAAAATACAATTTCAAAAAATGTGGTGATCAGAGATCAGATTCCAGATGGAATGAAATTAGATGAAAATAGTATTAAAGTAGAGGGAATTACAGATTATACTATCAATGTAGATGGCAATAAGATGGAAGTAAAAATCCCAACACTAAGATACGGAGAAGAAGTGACTGTCACTTATGAGGCAAAAGTTCTAAAAGGAGCACTTGGGAAAACATTAACCAATAAAGCCGATGTAAATGGAGAAGGAATCAATGGTGGAGAAGCCAAGGTAACTGTTGAAGTACCAAATACAACAAAAGCAACACCAGGAAGTTCAACACCATCTAGCACTTCTAGTAATAGTGGAACCAATAGTAGTATGCCAAAAACAGGGGATACGACGAATGCAACTCCATATGCAGTGGCAGTCATCCTTGCAGGAATTGCAGCAGCAATCATCTATAAAAAGAAGAAAAAATAACAAAGCGTAAGAATGAGGTATCAGTTTTTGATACCTCATTTTTGATGAAAGGAGCATTTATGAATCAAGAAGAAATGGTAATTGAAGTAGAAGTAAGAAATTCAGAAAAGAAGAAAAAATATTTTAGTGAAATTTCAAGAAAAATCGAAGAACAAAAGAAGGAGGAAACATCAAATGATGACATATAGCCAGTTTACTCAATATGTAGAGCTTCATATAAGAGAATATGTATCAGAGGAGATGGTGGTATCTTCAAAAACATGGCAGCAAAAAAATAATGGAGTTCCGATAGAAGGATTAGTTTTTAAAGATACGGGTGCATTAGTGGATATGCCAGTGATGGTCTACTTTAAAGATTTATATGAAAAATATTGTAAAGGTGATGCAAGTATTAATTCTTTTTTACAGGAAACGGTAAGTGAACTTTCAAATAGTGTCAGTACAAAATTTATGGATTCATTTACTGATCGGATTTTCTTTCGAATGGTAAATGCAGAAAAAAACCGCAATAAGTTATCTAGTTGTCCTTGTCGGCAAGTAGGAGACTTTTTGATAGAGTATCGCTTGATCGCATTCCAAAATGAATTTGGAATGGGAAGTGTGGCGATTAATAATGAAATTGCAAACAGTATTGGATTGAATGAAGAACAATTGTACCAGTTGTCTATGAAAAATACAGAAAAAGTATTTCCTGTAAGTTTTCAAAATCTTACAACCCTTACGGAAGGTATTCAAAAAAATGGACAAATACCACCAGGACATAAGATTAGAGTCGATAAAAATGATGCATTGCCAGTTTATTCATTAAGTAATAAAGAAGGGTTAAATGGTGCATCTACAATTTTGTATCCACAGGTGCAGGAAGATTTAAAAAAGGAATTTCCAAATGGGTATTACGTTTTGCCAAGTTCCATCCATGAAGTATTGATTGTGGATCAGAGTTTTGTAGAAGAACCATTGGATTTATTTGCTTTAAAAGAAGCAGTATTAGAGGTAAATTATCAAGTTGTAGAGCCATCAGAATTTTTATCAAATGAAGTGTATGAGGTAAAAGGCCCAGATTTTCAATTAGAGAAAGCAACATTTCTAAATCATAAAAAAGAAAAAAAGATGGAACGATAAGATCAACGGGTGGGACTCATAAGAGTCCCATCTATTTTTTTATGGAGGAATCAACGAATGCCATTATTTGAATACGAAGAAATTGATCAGCTAACCAAAGAAGATCTTCCAGTCTATAAAATACCAAAAAATATCCAACAGACGATAGACATTACGGTCATTGCAAAGAATGGAGTGTTTTGTCATACTCCGAAAAGAAGAAAAAGGGGAGAAAAAGCTTCCTATAGTAAGGCTTATCGGTTTGAGGATGTTCCTTTTGCAACTTTAGATGAGGAAGAAAAGGAAGGAAAGATTTTATCCTGGTGCAAATTTTTAAATTCGATGGGAACTAGTTTTAAATGGACCTTACAAAATAAGAACAAAGACATGCAAAAGTTCCGAGAAACGACACTCTTTGATCTGAAGAATGACGAATTTGACATATGGAGAGAAACTTATAACGAACTATTGGATGACAGAATTTCAAAAGGAAAACAAGGAATTGAATTGGATATGATCCTTACGATTCTTCATCAGACTGAAGATTATAAGAAAGCGATGGAATATTATCGAACATTAGAGAATGATCTGGAAGAGTCCTTTCGAAGATTTGGAAGTAAGTTAACAGCTATGGATGCCATTGATCGATTAAAATCGCTGCATGATTTTTATCGCATGGGTAAGGAAGAAGAATTTCAATTAACATGGGATGAAATTAAGAAAGGCAAGAATTATCTCAACACTATCTGTAATGTGAAGCTTTCTTATAAGGAAGATTTTATTGAGGATGAAGGGAAATTTTCAAGAGTTTTATTTGTAAAAGATTTTCCTTCTGGATTATTAGATAACTTTGTAAGAGATATTATGGATCTTTCGCAACATCTGACATTTACAGTGGATGTAATCCCAGTACCGAAAGAGGTTTCCGCAAAATTTGTTGTCAATAAACTAATGGGTGTTGAAGGAGATATTTCAAAACAGCAACGTCAGCGAAACAAGAGAGGCGAATTTTCCACAGATATTACCTGGGAAAAACGACAGGAACATGATGAAGTTGAAAGTGTCTTAAATTCTTTACAAAAGATGGATCAGGAAATGTTTTATACCAGTGTCACGATCATTACAACAGCCGATACAAAGAAAGAGTTAGAATCAAATACCTTATCATTGATCAATGCAGCCAGCCGATTTGGGATTGTTTTAGAAACTTTGTATTGTCAGCAAAGAGAAGGATTAAATACTGCATTACCAATCGGAGTTCGTCAGATTAAGACATTAAGAGCAATGCTTACCAATGGAGTTGCTTCACTTGTCCCATTTTCTACACAGGAAATGTGCCAGGAAGGCTGCTTTTATGGAGTAAATCAGATTTCAAAGAATATTGTACGTGGAGATCGAAAAAATTTACAAAATCCACATGGCTTTGTCTTTGGAACATCAGGATCTGGAAAGAGCTTCTTTAATAAAGGAGAGATTGTACAAACTTTTATCGGTTCGGAAGATGATTTTTTCCTGCTAGATCCGAAAAATGAATATCGGGATGTCTGCCAATTAATGAAAGGCGAATTTTTAAATATTACATCCAGTAGTGATATTTATGTCAATCCATTTGAAGTAAATATGGAAGAATTAAAAAGGAGTCCAGAAAAAGTGATCGGTGGGAAAGTAGACCTTGCTTATGGAATCTGTCAGCAAGCTACCATGGGAAATTTAAGTGGAGTTGATTGTTCTCTGATCGATCGTGCCGTTCGAATGATGTATGGAGCGATTATTTCAGGAGCAGAAAAAGAACAGAGGACAATGGTTGACTTTGCAAAAGAATTGGAAAGAATGCCAGAGAAAGAAGCACAGACTTTGAATCTGTCAATTGAACGATTTGTCAGTGGTTCACTTGATATCTTTTCCCATCAATCGAATGTAGATATGTCAAGTAGAGTGGTCGGTTTTGGTTTAGCTGATCTTGGAGAAGCCCTACGAGGAATGGGATTATTGATCACACTGGAGCATATCAAAGCAAGAATCAAGAAAAACTATGAACTTGGAAAAGCAACAAGAATCTATATTGATGAAATTCATAACCTTTTACTTGATCCATTTTCTGCCGGATATCTGCAGAAGTTTTGGAAGGAGTACCGACAGTATATGGGAATCTGTACTGGGATTACACAAAATGTAGATACAGTTCTACGATCTGAAGAAGGAAAAGAAATGTTGGCCAACTCTGAATTTGTCTATCTTGCAAAGCAGGCACCAACGGATCGAGAAACATTACTTCGTACCGTAGATATTACTAATGCCCAGTTAAGCTATGTTACAAACAGTGAATATGGCCAAGGATTATTAAAGTTTGGGAAAAATATTATGCCATTAAATAATTATTTGGACAGAAAGAATGGAACAGAGGCAGAGAAAAAGTTGTATCAACTTTATAATACCAACAGTTTTGAGGAAATAAGGTAGGAGATTGGATGAAGCTAAAAACACATAAGAGTGAACTAAAGCTAAATAAAACAGAGAAGTCAGAGTTAAAAACAACAGTAAGAAAACAATTTGTAAAAAATACGATCAAAGATGGAATCAAAAAAACAGATGATCCAATGGAAAAAGAGATGGTTCAGGGATTGATGATTGCAGGATCAGTGACATCAAAAGGAGCAAGAATCGGAGTCAAAGCTGTAAAACAAGGGAAAAAGACATTTCTTACTGTACAAAAAATCCTACAGCTGATCAAAAATCATGATGCAAAACATCTAGGAAAGAAACTTCTTTCTGGATTATCTCAGACAGATCAAGAAAAATTTGCAAAAGAAATCTTAAATCGGATCAATAAAGACGAGAGAATGAAAGAAGAACTTTATGTGCAGTGGATCAGTCATCAGGGAAGAAGTTCTTATAAAAAGAAGAAAAATCCATCCATTCATCAAAAAAGAAATAGGATTACAAATCATAAAATTCCAAAGGAAAGAAAAACAGGAATCCTGCAAAGAGCAAAAGGAATTTATGGGAAGATTACATCCAAGACAGATCAGAAGATAGAAAAAAAGATTGTAAAAATAGCAAAAGATGTAAAGAAACAAAGTGTCTATCAAAGAAAAATGGCAGGACTAAATCTGGTAAAGAGCAGTATGTTGTATGTGCAGGGAGATGAAGAAGAAGGAAAAGAAATTGCAAAAACAGTTGCATCAGTACCAATGAATATGATTCTGTCAAAAATAAAAATACAGATCATTGCTGCAATGGGGATGATCCTGCCAGCATTACTTCCACTTTTTTGCTTGTTGTTACCTATTTTGCTAGTGATCGTTATATTTTCTGCAGGAGTTACGATACAAAATCAAAATACACAATCGGCAAGCTTAAGCCCAGAAGTAGAAAAATGGAGACCGATGGTACAAAAATATTGCGATCAGTATAAAATTGGAGAATATACAGATTTAGCATTAGCGTTGATGATGCAGGAATCTGGAGGAGCCGAACCAGACCCAATGCAAGCAGCGGAAGGATCATATGGATTATATTGTATCCAGACAAAAAATAATAATGGTGGACATAGTCATAGCCCAGGCGGAATTCCGAAAGGGCATGGAGAATGTTCGATTAACGCTGGAGTTCAGGAACTAAGAGATGCCCTAAAGGCAGCAAAGGTTGAAAATCCATATGATATTGGAAGAATTATGGTAGCACTTCAAGGGTATAATTACGGAATGTCGGGATGGATCACATGGATTAATCAGCATGGTGGTGTTTATACACTTGCATTAAGTCAGGAATACAGTCGGACAAGAATGCCAGAAGGAGCGGAAGGGACACCAGAACATGCCCAGTTAGTCATGAGATATTATACATATAATAATGTAGGCGGAACTACTATGTTGTCCGGCAATGGTGGAGTGGATGTAGTGTATTATTCACAGGCTGATCCAAGATGGGGTGGTACAGATTTCGGGGGAAATACGGTTGGTGCTGCAGGATGCGGTCCCACAAGCATGGCAATCTGTATCAGTACACTTTCAAAGAAAGTCAGTCCATTAACGACATGCCAGTGGGGAGCCAAACATGGATATTATATCAAGGGATCAGGATGGTCACATTCTGTGATTCCGGCATTAGCCAAGCAGTATCATCTAAAATGTAAAGGAATTGGGAAAAATCGGTCAGCACTAAGTCAGGCATTATCAGAAAAGAAGCTGGTTGTTGCAATCATGGCAAAGGGACATTTCACAAACGGTGGGCATTATATAGTACTAAGAGGTATGACAGGCGATGGGAAAATCTTAGTTGCTGATTGTGGCAGTAAAGCGAGAAATAAAGCATGGGATTTTAATATTGTATACAATGAAGCAAGAAGTGGAGCAGATGCAGGAGGACCATTCTGGATCATTTCAAAGTAGGAAAGGAGATATTTTATGGATAGAAAACAGAAGAAAGAATTTTTGATCATAGCAGTTGGACTACTGGTTTTATTAAGTTGCATGAGTTTTTTACTAAGATCATGTTCTGATCAGAAAGCAAAACAGGCACAGAAAAAGAAAATTATAGAAATGAAAAAATCTACGAAGCGGCCAAAATCTAATCAAAAAATAAATTTAAAGGAAGATGACCAACTTCGAGATTTAGATGGAAATGAGATAAAGAATAAAGATATTCCAAAACCTAAAATACAATAATCAAGTATAGAATAGAAAGATTATCTAATAAGAGAAAATTATAATAAATTACACAAAAAAATTGTGTATGAATTTTCAAAATTTTTTTCTTATATCGACTTATTGGGATATCAATTTTTTTATTAATAGTAACACTGTCTTTTTGTATAGAGGTAATGTAATGCATGTTAACTATGTAACTAGAATGACATCTATAAAATTGATTATCCAATAATTTCTCATATTCTTTCATTTTTTTGTGACCTATTATTTTGGCACCATGATTAAGATGGAAAAGAATATTGCGGTTATAGGTTTCTAAATACATAATTTCAGAAAAATTTAATTTATATATACTCGAAGAGTTTTTTACAATTAAAAATTCTTCTGATTTTATACTTAATTCAGATAGCGAAGAGGTTAAAACTTTTTTTAGTTGAGAGTATGAAAGTGGTTTTATTAGAAAATCAAAAGCTTTTACTTTATATCCACAAAGTGCATATTGTGGTAAGGAAGTGATAAAAATAATAAGCATTTGACGGTTATAATTTCTAATTTTTTCTGCAACTTCAACACCGTTAGATGCTTGCATTCTGATATCTAAAAATAAAATATCAATATCATTTTTTTGTTCACAATATGATAAAAGTTGATTGCCACTAGTGAATGATATAAAGTCAAATATATTTTTAGTTTCATTAGAATAGCGATCTAAAAGTGCTTTAAAATGGTTAATAAAATTGTTTTCGTCGTCACAAATACATAGCTTCATAGTAAATCCTTCAATGTAAAATTGTATGTCTTTAGTTCATTAGGTACATCTGGTTGATAAAATAAGATTAAGCAATAATCATATTTAGTAGAAATTACAGCGGTTAAAAAACCGATATTGTATAAATGTCTACTTAATTTTAATTTTAGCGAATTCATAATATGTAATTCCTTTATTGAAAATAATTTTGTAATATTCCAGCAAGGAAAGCAAGAATATTAATTGTATAAATTAAAAAAATAAAATTGTAATATTTTTGAGCAAAATAATAAAAAAGGTAAAGAATCAAACAAAATATAAGAAATAAAACAATAGAAAATTTTTTCATTCTCAGATAATTTTTCTTTGAAAAAGGTTTTTTGGTCGATTCTACTGGAGCAAAAAAATAAATTAGCAAAAAATATATAAGTAAAAATAATATAGATGGAATATTAAATGTTAAATGGCAATTTATATTTAATATTACAATAAAAATAAAGATAAATAAAGTTATACAAAAGAAATTTGTTTTAGCATGGTAGCCACCGATAAATAATCTAAGCGGACAATAAAATAATAAAAATAAAAAAGAATATATAGATGATTTTAATATGATTCCACAAAGTATAACTCCTAAAATTCCTAAAAAAGTGGAATATAAAATATTTAATCCGTATTTTAAAATCTTTAGATTAGCATCGGATATAATTATATTTTTCTGTAAAAATGATAAAGAAATATTAATTAAGTGATTCATTTCCAAACCTCCTAAAAATAAAATAAAGAATTGTTGATAATAAAATAGGGAAAATGATTAAATGGTAATAAAATTTGATTAAATGGTTTAAATAGGTAATATTTAGAAATAAGAGAGATGATAATAATTTATGAAATAAGAAAAATAAAAAAGGTTAATAATGACGTTCAATTTAGTCGTTATTAACCTTTCGGGTAAAAAGTATATTAATTTACATTTATAGGGATAGGAATAGATATGTTCACTATAAATGTATCATTTTGAGTAGAAAATGAAGCATTCCCATTATATTTTTTTACAACATTTTTTATGGAACTAATTCCAAAACCATGATGGGAAACATTAGATTTAGTGGTTAAAAATATTCCATTCTTTTTGTTTATTTTTTGACCATATGGATTTATTGTCTTTATTAATAAATGTTGTTTTGAAATATCACAACGAACAAAAATATATTTTTCTTTATCTAAGCCAGAGGTGGCTTCAATACAATTATCTAATAAATTTCCAAAAAGAGAACAAAAATCCACATTTTTAATAAAGGAAATACCTTTTAAATTTATACAAATATCACATTTTATATTTTGATTTTGAGCGAGCGATATTTTTTCTGAAACTAAGACATCAATAAATGGATTACCAGTATTAATGTCATATACAGAATTTGGAATCTGAGTTAATAAAGAATCAATATGATTTTGTGAAATTTCGTTTGTGCTATATTTCAAAGCCAAAAGTTGGTTTTTTAAATCATGTCGAAGGATACTTAAATTCTTTGAATCCTCAAGTCTTTTTTGGTAATAGTCATAAGTTTTTTTCTCTTGATTTTCTACAAAAGTAATATAATCTTTTTTTACCTTTTTTGATATATATAGATCAAAAAGGATGAAATGACAAAAAGATGAAATCAAACATACTATGGAAATGAGTAATAATGTTTGACCATATTCTGGTGGAATATTATGTTTTGTGGTTTTTAAAATATAAATAATTGTAAAAATCAAAAATAAATTTATAATAATTGGTAAAAAATATAAAGATATTTCAAATTTTGTATAGGTAAAAATATTATTTTGACCAAAACGAAAAACAATATATAAAACAATAAAAGATAGTGTTTTAGTGAAAATAATTAATTCCATAGAAATCAATTTATTGGCAAAAATAGTTCCTAAAGATGAAAAATTAAAAAAGACTGCTGATATTCCAACAGTTAACAATTCGCATATACTCAGACAAAGATAGAACAATAAAATTGATTTTAAATTAGAAATAAATGAAAAATCAGAATATAAAAATTTATTTAATAACAAAATGAAAATAATTTCATAAATAATTTTGAAGATAAAAGGAAAAGAGTGTAAATTTAAAAATATAACACTGAATCCAAATATGCAATATAGCATAATAGAATATATATAAGAGCGACGTAAATCGCTACCTTGAGTAAAATAAAACAATAAAATAATATCTATAGAGGTTCCGAGTAGATTTAATAATAGGTCTAAATTCATAGTAATACCATCCGCTTATAAAATTTCCTGTTCAATAGAGTTAAAAATATCGGAAGCAAAAAAATCTTGAACGGAAATGTCTAAATCATCACATATTTTTTGTAATGTTATGATTCCTGGATTTTTTGTGCAACCATTTAAAATATTTTTTAAGGTAGAAGGAGGAACCGCAGAAATAATAGAAAGTTGATAAAAAGTAATTTCATTTTCAGCGCAAAGTTCAGTAATTCGTTTAATTATAGCATCTTGCATTCGCATATTTAATCCTCCTTTTATGTATTTTACTGAACTCTTATATTTCATGAGGTCCATATATGGTCTTATTAAGGAAAATATGATATAGTTATTTGTAGAAAAGGTTGTGAGATTACTATAATGATATGTATAAATAGGAAAAAAATAAGACTAAATAAGCAAAATGTCTTAAAAAATAGAATAAGCTGGAGAATAATATTCTCCAGCTTAATAGAAATATAATTATCGAATTGCTCTGTTGCTAGGCATAGTACCTTTTCCAAATTCAAGAGTAACCCATCCACCATCGCTGCAACTTTTCCAACCACTACCTGTGTTGTAATATTTGATAGCAATTCGATGATTTTTGGTTTTACCTGTAGTAGAACTATTAAATGCAAGTTTTGAACCAACAGGAAGAGTTTGAACTTTTTTTGTACCATTATATAGATTAACAGATTTTTTTACAGTAAAGATACGACATGATGTACCGTTAATAGTCTGCGATTTTGAAGTAGTTAAGCTATTTCCAGAACAATTATACAGATGGAAATATTTCTGCTGAGCTAAATATGCATAATTAGGTTCTCCACCATGGTAAGGGCATTCTCTAAAGATATGTCCACGCTGAAATTTACCAGAACTATTTCTAAAACATACACCGATTATTGTGTTAGAAATATTTGAAAGTGGATAAGTCGCATACATTTCATTTGGATAGATGTGTCCAATGATTTTAGAATCGCCTTTTTCAGGATCATAGATAGGGATTTTTTTTGATGATTTGTTGACATAAGCACGATTAGCATTTACTAATGAAGCCATAATTATTACCTCTTTTCTTTAATTAATAATATATAAGTGAAAATATTTAAATATAAAAGGCTAATGATTTTTCTTGCCTAAGGAAAAATGCATTTTAAATATTTACACTTTATAAAAAGATAAAAAAGTAACTATTGTAAACTAAATTTTAAGGAGAAAAAGAATATGGAAAAAAAAAGAATTAATAACATTATAATTTTATCAGTACTTTTATTAGTAATATTAGGAGTGGGAGGGTATTGTATTTGTAATAATACAGACATTTTTGTTCAGAAAAATTATAAAAAATCAGTACGATTTAAAAAGTCAAAATATAGTAGATTTAATATAGAAGATGAGTATGTGAAAACTATAATTGACAAGGAGTCATCTGCTGAAAAAAATATACCATATGAATATAGAATAAATAGCAACAAAGAACTTATTGGAAGCATGATAGGCGTTGATGGTTATCCATTAAAACGATATGGAAAATCTGTAAAGAAAAAAATTGCTGCCAATATTATTCATTTGAGTTTTTCACATGGTACATTATTATTTCTTGATGATAAAAATAAGCTATATGGAATGGGATGGAATAGATCAGAAGAATTGCGTGTCAAGATGAGTGAAGAAGAAAGAACTTCAGAAATTACAGGAGTTATTTGTAAGCCAGTTTTTATTATGAGTGACGTTATATATATGACAAATAAAAATGAAACAGGAACAGTCATTGTATTAAAAAAAGATAATACTGTATGGACTTGGGGAAGTAATGGTGGATTATTAGGATACGAGAAAGATAATATGAAGGTTAGAAGAAATCCTAAAAAAATATTAAAAAATATACGTTTTATTACAAGTAAAGGGTATAATGCAGCGGCTATTTCTAAAAATAATGATTTGTATTTATGGGGAGACAACGCATATGGACAATTAGGCAATGGGAAGAAAGGTGGATATTATGGAATGTTAGATGAGTATGAATATATACCTCAAAAAACAATGTCTGATGTCGCTAGAGTAGAAATAAAAGAAGGAACTATTATTGTAACAAGATTAGATGGATCAAAGTGGAAAGCGGGAATAGGAAGTGGAGAGGAAAAAGCAACAGATGGTAAAAAAATAGGAACGAAATTTGTCAGAATAAAAAAATAATAATATAAAGTTGTTGTTTCTAAATTAAATTTATTTTTCTTTTTTATAAGTGATTAGCTAATCAAAATAAGAAAAAATAAATTTAAGAAAGAAGGAACATATTATGGCAAATACAGTAGATAATCGTGTATTACAAGTTCAAAATTGGTTAAAGGAAAATTACTCTGGAAAAACAGGAATGCCAGAAGTAGTTACAGATGGACATACAGGGAATGCTACAATGAAAGCATTGATTAGTGCTTTACAGATTGAATTAGGAGTTTCTGTCGATGGAGTCTTTGGATCAGAAGTAATGAATAAATTTATTACATTATATAAGAATCATCCAGACCAGAAAACAACTAAGATGCAGCATTTAATCTATATTTTACAGGGAGGATTATTTTGTAAAGGAGTTACAGGAAGTCAGTCATTCAATGGAGCTTTTGATACTGTAACAGAGACAGCTGTAAAAACATTTCAGTCTTGGGCTAATCTTTCAAATAAAGATGGAAAAGTAGATGCTAAATTAATGAAGGCATTATTAAATACGGAAGCATATGTTTTAGTGTCTGATGGATCAGCTAAAGTACAAGAATTTCAAAAACGCTTAAATAATAGATATGCAGATAAAATTAATGAAATTATTCCTTGCGATGGTAGATATTCTAGAGTAATTAATAAGGCAGTTATAAAAGCAATTCAGATAGAACAGGGATTAACAGGAAAATCTGTAGATGGAATTTGGGGTCCAACAACAATGGCAAAATGCCCAACAATTAAACGATATGCAACAATTTCTAACAAAGAGTTTGTATATATTTTACAGGGAATGTTATATTGTTATGGATATAATCCTAAAGGTTTCGATGGTGGTTATGGTGCAGGTGCAGAAAATGTTGTAAAAGAATTTCAGAAATTTTCTGCCTTAACAGCAGACGGAATCGTAGGACGAAGTACTTGGGCATCATTAATGGTCAGTTATGGAGATAAAAATAGAAAAGGAACAGCATGTGATTGCAGTACAAGAGTAACTACAGCACGTGCGAACACTTTAAAAAATAATGGTGTCAAAATTGTAGGTCGTTATTTAACACAGGAATCATCTACGAGTGAAAAAGCAATGGTGAAGTCTGAAATTACTGCATTAAAGAGTGCAGGATTAAGAGTATTTCCTATTTATCAGGCAGTTGGTCGTAATATTTCTTATTTCTCTATTAATGCAGCAAGAAGAGATGCAAGAAGAGCATTTAATGCAGCAAACAATTTAGGATACCCTAAAAATACAATTATTTATTTTGCAGTAGATTATGATGTTTTAGTTGCACATATTCCAACAATTCTAAATTATTTCAGAAAAATTAATGAATTATTTGCAACAGCTGATTTTGGTAATAACAAATATAAAATTGGTGTATATGCACCTAGAAAAGTGTGCACAGAATTATGTAAAAATGGATTAACAACAAGTAGTTTTGTGTGTGATATGTCTTCTGGATTTACATGCAATATTGGTTATTTGTTGCCAGAAAATTGGGCTTTTGATCAGATTTCAACTGTTTCTTATGGAAGCGGAGAGGCTAAAATTGAAATTGATAATAATATTGTATCTGGAAAATATACAGGAGTCAGTTTAGCAGATTTTACAGAGACAACTGTTTCTCAGAAAGATATTAATCGAGCAATTGTAGGTAAAGCCTACGAAATGTTAAGAGGTACAATTTTTGATGACTATCTAGAAAATTATTCAGGTGAATTGTCAATAGATAAAACATATACAATTATTGATAATAGTAATTGTAAAATTCAGATTGGCATTGCTACTGGAATTTCAGCCGGAAAAGGTAAGGTTAAATTAAATATTGTTAATGGCGAATTTGATTCTGTTTCTATAAAATGGTTAGATCAGTTTTCTACTGAAGTAGCCAGTGACAAAATTGGAAAAGAAGTTGTTGAGACATTAAAACATATGACAACTGTTATTGAGAATGGTGCAATTTCATTTGCTGTATCAGTTGATAATAAACAGCTAAGAATGGAGATGGATATTCAGAATTATGATTTTGAGTACAATAATGTGGATGCAAGCTTTACAACAAAGTTAATTGTGATTTCAAAATATGATAATAATATTCTAAATAAAGCAATGGAGATGCTCCCAGATTTATCTGTAGAACAGGTTGCTTACTTATGTGCAGTTATTTTAGGAATTGCAGCTTTAGCTTCTGGAGTAGGAGAAATAGCAACATTATTAGAAGCACTTTTAACATTATTACAAATGGCAATGGCATAAACATAAAATAGAATTATATCCATGTCAACATATTTTGTATGTTGACATGGATAAAAAGGAGAGATTATGAGGCTGAATTTTAAAATTCGAAAACAAAATATTGTATTCATTATACAAATATGCTTTTCAATTATGATTCCTATACTTTCATATACAGGTTTAAGTGGAAAGGATATTACATCATGGAATATCCTGGCTAATTTATTAAAGGATTCATTAAAAAATCCCTATATTTTAGTTTTAATATTAAATAGTGTAATTAATTCTGTGTTAGATCCAACTACTCCTGGAATTAGAGATAGTGAATATGTGGTAAAAAAAGAGGAATTAAATGAAACACTAAGCATTATGGAGGAAAATTAAATGGCTAAAACACCTGAAAAGGTAATTAAAATAGCAATAGGAGAAGTTGGATATATTGAAAAGAAAAGTAATAAAGATTTGAATTATAAAAAGAAAAATGTTGGAGCAAATAATTATACTAAATATGGAGAATATTTTGGAATAAATGGTCTGCAAGCATATTGGTGTGATATGTTTGTTGATTGGTGTTTTATGAAAGCATATGGAAGAGAAAACGCCAAGAAACTTTTATGTGGAGATTTTAGTGCATATACGCCAACATCAGCTAAATATTACAAGAAAAAATCTAGATGGAGTAATATACCAAAAAAAGGAGATCAGATTTTCTTTAAAAATGAAAAGAGAATAAATCATACAGGATTGGTATATAAAGTAGATGAAAAGTATGTTTATACAATAGAAGGAAATACAAGGTCAGGAAATAGTGTTAATGCTAATGGAGGTGAAGTTTGCAAAAAGGTATATTTAAGAAGTAATGTTAGAATAGCAGGGTATGGACATCCATTATATGATTTTGCGGTTAAAATATATACAACAGTAAAAAAAACATCCTCAAAGCATGCAATAAAATGGTTACAGAGTAAATTAAATCAATGCTGTGATGCAGGAGCAAAATTAAGTGTTGATGGTATTTGGGGTGAAAAAACAATGAAAAAATTGAAAAATTATTGGAAACAGTTAGGATGGAAGACCAATGGTACATATGCGGGGAAAAAAACATGTAATGCATTAAACAAATTAAGAAAAAAATAAAATATATAGTATTTTTTTTATGGAAAGGAGGTGAGGTAATTTGAAGAAAAAAATAATATTAGCAATTGAATTAGTTTTGATCATATGGCTATTTAGAATGTGCTATAATTATGGAACATTTGCAGGAAAAGGATTTTTTAATATATATAAATTCTTTGAAGAATATGGAATTTGGAGCATCATTTACGTGGTAGTATGCGGTTTTTTTGAAGATTGCGAAGATAATAAGAATCTAAAAAAAATAAACATATGGATCAGAAATATTATTTTTATACTGGCAAGTTTTGTGTTGGCTTTGGGGTACTTATATATCTTAAAAGGAAGTTTTAATTATCAACAATTGCAGTTAATCGGTGTAATGTGTATTGGGATGATAATAGTGAGATTAATAACAAAAGTTATAAAAGGTATAAGAAGCATGTGGTAGACACATTATAAGTTAGCGTTGCTAATAAATTTTTGATCACTGGATTTTTATCCAGTGATCTTTTTGCGTCTGAAGACAAGTATTCGTTAAATGCTTTATCTAAGGGTTATTTCAATTTATACAAATACCAGCATAATGATTGCTAGATTATTCTAGTGTTCAACTTACATCATTTGCTAGGTCAATGAAAATGCTAGTACTTTACTACAATTATGAGGAATACAAGGAAAGTTCCAAGATGAACTGAATAGGAAATATATGATTTATTTTAAAATGCAGATAGGGGGGGATTTCATGATTACTGATGGTGTATAGGTGTTTGGAAGATGACATCAATCTGAAAACTTTTATAGTTTGGTCCTATGTTTTACTAAATTGGGATGAAAAATTTCAGCATTGGCAAGAAAAGACAGATTTTAGATACTATCTCTATGGCAGACGATATTTACATAGTCTGCCATAGAGATAGCATCTAAATCAATATTTTTTACAAAATTCTAAAGTAATGTTGAGAGCATTAACTCAAAAATTTAAGTCGTGTCAAAAATGTTAAGCCTTAACTTTTTTGACAAAATAAAATAATTTAAACTATAAAGTTGTTCTTTCTTTGCAATATATGTAGTTTGTATCAAAAGAAATTTAAATGCATAGCAAGTATAAATGAAAAAATAGATCAGTTGGAATTGACCGCTGATCTATTTTTTTGCCTATTTAGAAAAAAGATTTGATTTTTGAAGGATTTTTTTCTTTACACGATTAACATACTGGCGAGATAAATTTAATTTATTGGCGATTTCAGAATCACTATAATGATTAATATATATCATTTTCAATATATCGTATTCTTTTCCAGATAAAGAATTTAAAAAATTTGTAAAATCAATATCGAAAATAATATCAGAAAAATTAGAATTACTAGTTAAACTAGAAAGCATATCATTATCCCATGAAATTTCAGTTGAATGTATGGAAGAGAATTTTTTTGTCAAAGCATATTTTTTATGTAAAATAGATTGCTTTAAGTAGGATAAACAAGCATTTTCATTCGATGTATCATGTATGTACTTGATAGATTCTAGTAAAGTGATGGATAGTTCTTGATAAGCATCATCAAATTCTAAGAAATAAATTTTGGAAGCATATTTCTTTAATAATGGTTGCATAGCGATTAGTAATTCCTCAACGGAATTAGAATCACCAGATTGTATATTCCTAATAAGTTCATTGATTTTCAAAATTACACCACCTTTTTCTTTTTAAAAAGAAAAGGTGAATGAGTTTAGAAACAAAAATATAGGAATAGTTTCTAAAATGAATAAAAAAAACTTCTTACATGTATAAAATGTAAGAAAGGAATGGTTAATAAAATGGAAACAACGATTATTAAAATGGCAATGTCACAAGGACTATGGGCTGTATTATCAGTATTTTTGATTGTATATATTGTAAAAGCACAAGAAAAAAGAGATAAAATGCAGGAAAAAAGAGAGAAAAACTATCAAAAAATTATAGAAAATCTCTTAAATCACATGGGAAATACGCAAAAAAATGATGAAAGCTTAAAGAAAATGGCAGATACAATTCAAAAAAAGTTTAACAGTAAATGAAAAAATAAAAAGAATATATGATTAAATAGAAGAAAAAAATGATTATAAGGTTAATAGTTAAAAAATAATAGAAAATCAATCAAATAATGTTACATAATAGGCATAAAATATAGAATAAAAATTTAAATCTAGTAGGATAATCAATGTATGAAGTTGTCTTTACATAGTGATTATGAAAAAAGCATTAATATTTATTACGAATGTGATGATATTAATGCTTTTTTATAAAATTGTATATGAGCCGACATTTTAGCATCTTTAATCGGGATAAGAGTGAACGCAAAAATAAAAAGTTCACTTTTATTAAAGAAAGGAGGTGAGCTCTTATGGAGAAATCTTCTTTTGAGATTAAAGAAACAATTCGGCATCAATTTGATTACATATGTAAATTATCTTTAAAAGGAGAAAAAATAGATTATAGTAGACATATGGCATATTTACACAAAAATGAAGTTATATTATCAGAATTATCACAGGATGAATGGAATCAATTAGCTACATATGATGTATATAATATTGAAAATTATAGATTTCAGGTTTTAAATTACGACATTGAAATACAAAATTCATTGATAGCAGAAGCATTGGAGAATTTAACAAAACGAAAGAGAGAAGTTATATTATTATTTTATTTTATGGGAATGAGTGATGCTGAAATTGCAAAAGAAATGAATTTAGTAAGGAGTACAGTATATGAACATAGAAAACGTTCATTAGAGATTTTAAAAAAAGTTATGGAGGAAAAAAAAGATGGAGAAAAAATATAAATTTCAAAACAGATTATTATCATATGAAACAATTAAAAGTGCAACAGAAGGCGATGTGGATGCAGTTCAAGAAGTATTAAAACATTATGATGGCTATATTAATACATTAGCTAGAAGACAAATGTATGATGAATATGGACAAATCCATTATTGTGTGGATGAAACTTTAAAACGAAGATTACAGACTAAATTATTGATTAAGACTTTGCATTTTAAGATTGGAAATTAGGAAAGGGAACTTTGCGCCACAGTGGCGCAAAGTTTAAAATGAGATGATAGATGTAGTATATAAAAATATGGTATTACATCATTTTTTATGCTACAATGAATCTAAAGTTTAAGATAATAAATTTCAAAATGTGAGGATAACAGGATGAATTCAAAAGAAATGATTGATGATGCAAAACTGGAGCTTCAAAATGTAGATACAGTAATAGATGTAAAACATAATCCAGTAATTTCAGCATTTATTTCAACAATTAAAACAGTACCGTATATTGGTGATTTGATTGATGATTCTTTAGAAAGTGTTTTGTCAGAGTTTCAGAGTAAAAAGCAACAACAACTTTTAGAAGTTATTAGCCAAGCATCTTTTGGAACAGTTACTTCAGATATGGTAAGTGATGTAGAGTTTATTATAAGCTTTGCGAAAACGAGAAATGCAGTTGATAAGTTGTTAAATGGAGATAAAGTAAAATTTTATGGCAATTTACTTGTAAACGGATATTTGAATAAAGAAGATAAAATATCAGTAGATGAGTTTGAGGAATATCTAGAATTAATAAATTCGCTTTCATATAGAGAATTAGAATACTTGTCATTTTTTAAAGAGTATTCAAATAAATATAAGGGAAGATTAGTGTATCAGAATTGGGCTGAATTTAGTAGAGAGTTTCGAAATAAATTTCCAAATAGACATGTGCATTCTGTATTTAAGCGTTTACAACGAACTGGCCTAATAAGTGAAGTGATAGAAACAGAGGATGTTAAAGGAGATACATTGTCGTTAAATATTGAATATGCTGGTTTTGAAATAGAACCAGAATTTTCTCGATTTAATCAAATGGTATTAAAAACATTTAGTGGAAATTAGATAAATAATAGAAAGAGGCAAAACTTTGCGCCACCGTGGCGCAAAGTTGCCTCTTTTTAATTACCAATATTTTTTAATATAAGCAAGAGCTGTTTCCTGTGATAAAGAAAATTTATCCATGATAAGCTTAAGGGCAGCTTCTTGATCTGGATTAAATAATTTACAAGTTTGAATAATTCCTTTAACTTCGCCTTTTTGTAAACCTTCTTGTAAACCTTTTTGCAGACCTTCCTGCACGCCCTCTTTTTTTAGTTCTTCTAAAGCGGTACACATATTAATCGCCCCTTTCTTCTCATTCTCTAAAGCGTGATCAATAAGTTCCTGGGATTCTGTAATTGCTCCAACTACCAGTGCAAGTTCTGGAGAAATTGGTTGATTTTTGTATAATTTGTTGATTTTCTCATAATCACGATTATAAATAGAACTGCTAAGATCAAATACAGTATTTATATCGTAGTTATGAAAATGTAAATTGTTACAAGACCGCATTTGGATAAGATTAAACTTATAATCAGAAAAAATAAATTTTAACTTATCAGGAATATCTAACATATCAACTAATGAAAGTGGACCATCCCACTCCTTTTCGCCATAGTATATGCAAAGTGTTACCATTCCATGCAGACGATCTGTTTTTCTGAATTTTGATAAAAATTCATCCGTAGAAGCAAAGTTTCCTTCTTTTTTATTCTTAGCTACAATTTCATTATACTCTTTTTGATAAGAAAATGCATCCCCTATCATATGACGTAATGGCATTGCATAATGAATATGAGATTGATTTTCAAGACCTAGAATCATAAAGTCGATTCCATAAGCTGTCTTTTTTACTACATCTAATATTTTTTGGACAGTTTCAGCATGACCATTGAATTTTAACATGGAAGAAACATCTGTATCTACTTCTGTTAGATCATCAGGTTTTAATATTTCTTCTCCATTAAATAGGAAAGTATTAAAAAGATCAGCAAATCGGTCATTGTTTTTCCAAAAATTTTTTAAGATAGTATCTTGTTTGATTTTATTTAACTTAGCCGTAGTCAACACCTCACTTTCGAACATCTGTTTATGGTATATGGCCAATATAACATAGATAAATAGAAAAATAAAATAGAAAATGGAACAATGAATTTCTTAAAAAAATACGTTGAAAAACCGAACATTTTGGTAAATCAGATCGAGATATATGTAGAAGGGAAAAATTCTCTTAATGGTACATTGATAATTAAATATAATCCTACAAGACGTGTAAGGCAACAAAGCCCTTCAATGGATACGCCATGATGATGAATTATTCATTTGATGTACTTTGCGCCACGGTGGCGCAAAGTTGAAGAAGATGAATCGGAGCGAATAAATATCTGATTGTAAAAAGAAAATGGAAAATCTTTGGCGAAGATGTTGCCTTTTAATAATGATACTTCTGATATAGATCAGTCCATAGAGATGGTGAGATTCCAATGCGGTCCTGATTCCAGGGATGCTTGTAGGATTAATATTCTATTTAATAGGAAGGAACTGATTTATGGAAGATGATGAAATATTAAAATACAGCATGCAAATAGCAATGTTAAAGCAATTATTGAACAAAAAATTAATTGATGAGAAAGAATACGAAAAGATAAAAAAAGAATTGATGAAAGAATATGGAGTTTTGTCTGATTTAGTTATTTGACGTGAAAAATTGACTTCATTAGAATGTGTAGCATTACAGCACAGCAAAGGATAAAAAATGGAAGTAAAAATTATAAAAGGAAACAAATCAGTTTTAGGAGCTTTTCATAAAAAAGTTAAGAAACTTAGAGTTGCAGCATATTGTAGAGTCAGCACAGATGATGAAGATCAGATTAAAAGTTATAATTCTATGATTAAATATTATACTGATTTAATTCAGAAGAATGAAGAATGGGAATTTGTTGGAATTTATGCTGATAAGGCTATTACAGGAACAAGTGTAAGACCTAGAGAAGATTTTCAACGACTCATAGAAGATTGTATGGATGGAAAAATTGATATGATCATTACAAAGAGTATTCCAAGATTTGCAAGAAATACATTGGATACTTTAAGATATGTCCGTTTGTTAAGAGAAAAGAATGTAGCTATTTATTTTGAAGTTGAAAAAATCAATACGCTGGTAGACGGCGAATTTCTAATGACAATCTTAAGTTCTGTTGCACAACAGGAAGTGGAAAATACTTCTGCATATGTCAAAAAAGGACTTAAGATGAAAATGAAAAGAGGTGAATTGGTAGGATTTAGTCGATGCTTTGGATATGATCGTGCTAAAGAAACTGGCGAATTGAAAATTGTAGAAGCAGAGGCAGAAACAGTGCGACATATTTTCAATAGATATTTGCAAGGGGCTGGAGGAACTGTAATTGCAAGAGAATTGAATGAAGAAGGAATTCTCACGTATAATAATTGTAAATGGACATGTTCGACAATTTTAAATATCATAAAAAATGAAAAATATATGGGAGATATGTTACAGGGAAAAACTTATACAGTTGATCCAATATCGAAAAGAAGATTACAGAATAATGGAGAAGAAGATAAGTTTTATGTAGAAGGACATCATGAAGCAATCGTACCACGAGAAGTTTTTGAAAAAGCACAGGAATTACGAATATCAAGAAATTTGAAACGAGCAAAGGTGTCAACGGAATCGAACAGAGTTATAATTAGAAGACAATATGCATTTAGCTGTATGTTGCAGTGTTATTTTTGTGGATCAAATTTATCAAGAAGAACTTGGCATAGTAGTTCGAAATATTCAAAAGTAATATGGCAATGTGTAAAATCTGCGAAAAAAGGAAAAAGATTTTGCCCTGAATCAAAAGCAATACCAGAGGTGGTAATAGAAAAAGCATTTGTAGAATCATATAAAATATTATGTGAAAATAATCAGGATATTTTGGAAGACCTATTAGATAAGATAGAGGTAATTTTAAAAGATGAGAAAATAGAGAAAGAAGTTAAGCAAATAGAAGGGAGAATTAAAAGAACTAAGACGAAGAGGAATAAGTTAGCAGATGGTTATTTGGATGGAATTATACCAAAAGATGTTTATGAAAAAAAGGAAGAGATATTAAAAAGTGCTTTATTAAAAGCCAATACAGATATATATGTAATTGATAATTTTGCTCGTTTCTTATGTGGATATGCGGATTATCCACAAATACAAAGATATACATTAGATGTGTCTGAGAGTGAGGTTATTTTCGAAGAAATTTTAATGAGATTAAAACATCGAAAAGAGATGCTGATTAACGGGCAGGATATTAAGTCAGAAAAGCCAATTGTAATGATTATTAATAGTAAAGATGCGTTGGAATATATATCTTCGACAAAGCCTGT
>ERZ857922.1022-NODE-1022-length-37234-cov-9.984965_pt1 | contig 37234 bp, 35 predicted proteins | sample MGYA00519579_ERZ857922 | MGnify/ENA primary metagenome ERZ857922 (study PRJEB31778, sample SAMEA3449375) | human gut metagenome | biome: human gut; feature: human-associated habitat; material: faeces | place: United Kingdom | collected 2010/2012 ... | reverse complement strand
CTGGCCAAGTCGGATTCGATATCGAGAATCATGGGTAAGTGTAATAATTCCAGAACGTCCATGACTTCTGACGATATATTGCACAATTTGATTTCAGAATGATTGCTTTTGGCTGTTTTTACTAATGAGATAATACAGCCGATACCACTGCTGTCTATAAATTCAATGTTTTTAAAATCGAAAATCATTTTATTACCTTCTTGCGAAAGTATAGGTTTTAATTCTGATTTAACTTCTTCTGTCACTGCTAATGTAAATCTCTTTAAATCGATAAATTCTGCAATGATGCATCCTTTCTGCTCAGTTAATTTTGTAATCATTTTTTTGATTTTTAATAATGCGTTTTGGTTTAGATTAGTTGTTTTTCTTGAATGTAAATAAATTATGTTTCCTTAGGTTGCCTATAGAATGTCGAAAATAGGACAAAAAGTATAAATAACCAAATCTTTTTTATAAGAAAATCATATTCCGGCCGGATAAAAATTTGACGAAAGAGGAAGTCTGAACAGATATAAATTATATCTTTGTGATGTTTTTAAATGCTAACGTTTGCAATTATGACGGGGAAGATGACAGGTGGATTTGTGTGGAAGCGGTGACGGATCGGGATGAATGTGAATCGACTAAATTTACGATATAAATAAAATAAAATGAAAACAACACCTTTTACCCATTTTCATGAAGCTTTGGGAGCACGTATGGCTCCGTTTGCAGGATATAATATGCCCATCGAATATCCGACAGGAATTAAAGAAGAGCATCTGAATGTCCGTAATAAACTTGGAGTTTTTGATGTTTCCCATATGGGAGAATTTTGGATTAAAGGACCGAAAGCTTTTGAATTGGTTCAGAAATTAACCACAAATGATGTGGCCGCTTTGATAGACGGAAAAGTACAATATAGTTGTTTCCCCAATGATAAGGGTGGTATTGTAGACGACTTGCTGGTGTATCGTTTCAGTGCTGAAAAATACCTGCTGGTAGTTAATGCTGCTAATATCGAAAAAGACTGGAACTGGGTGGTAAAATACGGCGCAGAACTGGGTATGAAACCGGGCGTCGAACTGGAAAATGCTTCCGACAATATTTGCCAGCTGGCTATCCAGGGGCCTTTGGCATTGAAAGCCATGCAGAAGCTGACCTCGGAAAATGTTGTCGATATGGAGTATTATACTTTTAAAGAAATACCGTTTGCGGGGATCGATAAAGTTATTTTCTCCACGACAGGTTATACCGGTTCTGGTGGTTGTGAAGTTTATGCTTATAATAAAGATGCAGAGAAATTGTGGAATGCCGTTTTCGAAGCCGGAGCGGAATTCGGGATACAACCGATCGGATTGGGTGCCCGCGATACCTTGAGACTGGAAGCCGGTTTCTGTCTCTATGGGCATGAAATCGACGATGATCATTCGCCTATCGAAGCCGGTTTGGGATGGATTACTAAATTCGTGCCCGGAAATGATTTTATCATGCGGGAATACCATGAAAAATTGAAAGCAGATAAACCGACCCGTTATATGAAACCTTTTGAAATCATCGACCGGGGAATTGCACGGCAAGGATATCCTATCGAAGATGCCGAAGGAAATGAAATCGGTGTAGTATGTTCGGGAACGGTATCTCCTTTAACCGGAAAATCTATCGGTACGGGATATGTTAAAAGCGGTTTCCATAAATTAGATAGTGAAATATTTATCCGGGTGAGAAATAAGGCGTTGAAAGCAAAAATTGTAAAAACTCCTTTTTTCTGATACCGGAAATTCAAATACCGAAAAACTATCCCAAAGTCATTATTTTGACTTTGGGATTAGTGTCTCTCTTAGAGAGAGTGATTAAATGATTTCTTTTTTGAGGTATATTCGGCACCGATTTGTTAAGGTGATTTTAAATTATAAGTAAATCCGAATATTTCTCTTATAAAATGATATTTTGCGCAGTATATTTTGCATATTTGTAACGTTTGAAGAAAAATTGAATTAAAATTTAAAACCTTTAATTATTATACAAAATGAGAAAACATATTTTTAACGCAGGTCCTTGTAAGTTGCCGGATATGACATTGGAAAATACGGCAAAAGCTGTGATGGAATTAGGGAATTGTGGCCAGTCTATTCTGGAAGTATCTCACCGTTCAGCTGATTTTCAGGCTGTTTATGATGAGACTGTCGCCCTGTTCAAAGAAGTGTTGAATATCCCCGATAATTATTCTGTTATTTTCTTGGGTGGTGGTGCCAGTATGCAGTTCTGCATGATTCCTTACAATTTCCTGGGTAAAAAAGCGGCTTATGTGAATACCGGCGTTTGGTCTAAAAAAGCAATCGCTGAGGCTAAACTTTGGGGTGAAGTTGAAGTGATCGCTTCTTCTGAGGACCGGAATTTTACTTATTATCCGAAAGGATTCCAGATTCCTGCCGATGTCGATTATCTGCATATTACATCGAATAATACGATCCGTGGTACCGAGATTTTCGAAGATCTGGATAGCCCTGTGCCCTTGATTGCCGATATGTCGTCCGATATTTGTAGTCGTCCGATCGACGTAAAAAAATATATGATGATCTATGGCGGATGCCAGAAGAACTTAGGACCTGCCGGTGCTACTTTCGTGATTATCCGTAACGACTATCTGGATAAAGTAGTGGCTGACCGCAAGATCCCGACCATGCTGAAATATCAGACTCATGTCGATAACGGATCTATGTTCAATACCCCTCCTTGTATCAATATCTTTGCCGTTGGTCAGACCCTGAAATGGATCAAACAAATGGGCGGTGTTGAAGCTATGGAAAGACGTGCTATCGAAAGATGCAATGCATTGTACAGCGAATTCGACCGCAATACGGTATTCCGTGCTGTTGTTGAAGAAGGTTCACGTTCTCGTATGAATATTCCGTTCTTGTTAGCCGAAGGATATGAAGAACTGGAGAAAGAATTTTTGGATTTCTGTAAATCTAAAAACATCGTAGGCGTGAAAGGTCACCGTTTGGTGGGTGGTTTCCGTGCTTCTACCTACAATGCTTGTACGATGGAAGATGTAAATGCTTTGATTGCTGCCATGCAGGAATTTGAAAAAGCACATAAAAAATAAATAATATTAATTCAGATGAAAGATTTACGATTTACGACCGTGCTGAGGCCTCTCGTAAATTGTAAATCTTAATCGTAAATTTTGGTAGTTATGACAAAGGTTCTGATTGCAACCGATAAACCTTTTGCTCCGGTGGCAGTAAAAGGTATCCGCGAAATCGTGGAAGCTCAGGGTTATGAATTGGCTTTATTGGAAAAATATACTTGATCGCTGCTGTTGCCGACGTAGATGCTATGATCATCCGTTCGGATAAAGCGACAAAAGAAGTGATCGATGCTGCTAAAAAACTGAAAGTAATTGTACGTGCCGGAGCCGGTTATGATAATATCGACCTGCAGGCTTGTACCGATCATGGCGTAGTGGCTATGAATACTCCGGGACAGAACTCGAATGCTGTGGCTGAATTGGTATTCGGTATGGCTGTTTATCTGGCTCGTAATTTCTATAACGGTAAATCCGGGCATGAACTGAAAGGAAAGAAAATCGGTGTACATGCTTACGGAAACGTGGGACAAAACGTGGGACGTATTGCCAAAGGCTTCGGAATGGAAGTGTATGCTTTCGACCCGTTCATGACCGATGAACAAATCAAGGCTGCGGGGGCTACTCCGTTGCATTCTGCCGAAGAAATGTATGCGATGTGTGATTATGTATCTCTGCATATCCCGGCTACCGAGAAGACAAAGAAATCGATCAATTATGAATTGTTGAATCGCATGCCGAAAGGAGCTGTATTGATCAACACTGCCCGTAAGGAAGTGATCAATGAAGAAGAATTGGTGAAATTGATGGCCGATCGTCCCGATTTCAAATATATTTCCGATATCGCTCCGGACAATGCCGCTGAATATGCCCAGTTCGAAGGCCGTTATTTCTTTACTCCGAAGAAAATGGGTGCTCAAACAGCCGAAGCCAACATCAACGCAGGAATCGCCGCAGCAAAACAATCGGTAGGATTTTTGAAAGAGGGTATAGACAAGTTTAAAGTAAACAAATAAACATATTTTTACGTTTATAACAAAGCGTTAAGATGACAAAGAAATCTAAATTCCTCTGTCATCTTAACGCTTTATCCGTTCTAAATATTATTTTCGCATATATTTTAAAATCTATAATATGGCTCAAATAAAACCGTTTAAAGGAATAAGACCACCCCAAAAATTTGTAGAAGAGGTAGCATCCCGCCCCTATGACGTATTGAATTCGGAAGAAGCTCGAACCGAAGCTGCGGGAAATGAAAAATCACTCTATCACATTATTAAACCCGAAATAGATTTTCCTTCTGGAACAGATGAACATGATGAGCGTGTATATGCAAAAGCAGCCGAAAATTTTCAAAAATTTCAAGATAAAGGCTGGCTAATACAGGACGAAAAAGAAAATTATTACATTTATGCACAAACCATGAATGGGAAAACTCAATATGGTCTCGTCGTGGGAGCTTATGTTCCGGATTATATGAACGGCATCATCAAAAAACACGAACTGACCCGCCGGGATAAAGAAGAAGACCGGATGAAGCATGTTCGTGTAAATAACGCCAACATCGAACCGGTATTTTTTGCTTATCCGGACAATAAAACATTAGACATGATCATAAAGAAATATACAGACCAAAAGCCTGTATATGATTTTATAGCACCAGGGGACGGATTCGGGCATACATTCTGGATAGTCGATGATGAAAACGACATTTCTACCATTACGGCAGAATTCGCAAAAATGCCAGCACTATATATCGCTGACGGACATCATCGCTCGGCAGCAGCAGCGTTGGTCGGTGCGGAAAAGGCAAAACAAAATCCAAATCATAAAGGAGACGAAGAATACAACTATTTCATGGCCGTATGTTTCCCTGCCAACCAACTTACGATCATCGATTATAATCGTGTTGTAAAAGATCTTAACGGATTAACAGCCGAACAATTTCTGTCTGCATTACATCAGAATTTTATTGTGGAAGAAAAAGGATACGAGATCTACAAACCTTCTGCTTTACATAATTTCTCTCTTTATCTTGCAGGCAAATGGTATAGTCTTACGGCAAAGCCGGGAACTTATGACGATAATGATCCGATCGGAGTTCTTGACGTAACGATTTCATCTAATCTCATATTAAACGAAATTTTAGGGATTAAAGATCTCCGGTCTGATAAACGTATCGATTTTGTAGGAGGAATCCGCGGATTAGGAGAACTGAAAAAACGAGTGGATAGCGGAGAAATGCAGGTAGCTTTAGCCCTTTATCCTGTATCAATGAAACAATTAATGGACATTGCCGACTCCGGAAATATCATGCCTCCCAAAACGACATGGTTTGAGCCCAAGCTCCGATCTGGACTTATAATCCACAAGTTAGATTAATTCTTATTCCGAAATATATAGAAGCAATCTGGAACTTTTGACATTAAAACGATTATTAAAGTTCCAGATTCCTAAAAAAAGACAAAAAATACGTATGTGATGCAGCTATCAAATAGAGAAAAACATCTATTTGATAGTTGTTCGCAATAAATTACGCGAACCGAATGAATGAAACGCAACTTATAGAAGGTTGTAAACAGCATAATCCGAAAGCTCAAAAAGCTTTATATGATACCTATGCACGGAAAATGATGTCGGTATGCCTGCGTTACGGAAGTAACCGGGAAACGGCTGAGGATCTGTTGCAAGAGGGTTTTATCAAGGTTTTTTCTGCAATCGGATCTTTTGAAGGAAGCGGTTCTTTTGAAGGTTGGATGAGACGTATTTTTGTAAATACGGCATTAGAATATCTCCGTAAAAATGATATTCTGAAAGAGTCGATTGAAATCGATAATACGGAAGTTTTACAAGAGGTAGATTATTCGGCGATAGAACGAATATCGGCAGACGAGTTAATGGAATTGATAGCAGAGCTTCCTCCGGGATTTCGAACGGTTTTCAATATGTTTGTCATAGAAGGCTACTCCCATAAAGAAATAGGAGATGCCTTAGGCATCACAGAAAGTACATCTCGTTCCCAATTGACCCGAGCCAAACGGCTGTTACAAAAAAAATTAGAAGAATTATAATAGATAATTGAGAGAATAATTAAAAAAATAAAAAGGTTTATACCTTGTAAAACAGAGAAAGATGAACAATAAAGATTTTGAACATCTTATACAGGAAAAATTAAAAGACCACGAAGCAGAGGTTCCTGTAAGTCTATGGGAATCTATCGAAAAAGAACTGCCTCGTAAAAAAGTCTTTTCTTTACCTGTATTTATCAGATACGCAGCAGCATGTATCATTGTTGCCGTATGCTCTGTTACCGCTTATCTGTTTTTAGAACAATCGGATAAGATACAAATTGTTCAAAACCAACATTCTGCCATTCCTCAACAACAACCTCCTAAAACAGAAGAACCGAATATACAAGAAGCTAAGGTTTCCCTGCCACACAAGCCCCTGATCACTCAGTCTAAAACGACTACTGAAAAAGAAAAAAATGTTCAGAAAGAATTATCAGAGAATGTGGTGATAAATGAATTTATTACACAACAACCGAATAATCAGGGGAAAGAGGAAAAACTGAGCAAGACTTTTCCTTCTGTTGTAAAAAAAGCAAATAACGAACAGAAAAGACATCCGGATAACATTTCCGAAGAAGAATACAATCGTAAACTAAAAGAATTTGAACAAGCAGGTCAAAAAGAGGTCTTGACAGAAACTAATTTCAATTCCCAAAAAAGAAACGGTTTTTCTCTCGGATTATTGGCTGCGAATGCTCTTCCGGGATCAAAAAATACGAATAACCAACCTCTGACAAGAAGTTCTTCGATTATGGGAGATGAGCTTAGTTTATTCTCGACTCCCGAACCGTTAAAGTTCACACACAAGACACCCATATCTGTCGGCTTGACTATTGAAAAACATCTCGGTAAGCATTGGGGAGTCGAAAGTGGTATAGTCTACACATTATTACGTTCAGACTACAAAACTCAATCATTAAGTCAAGAAGGAAAACAAGAATTACATTACATAGGTATACCTTTACAAGCGATATATCGCTTTGCCCGTGCGGGAAACTTTTCATTCTATGCTGCGGCAGGGCCTAAAATAGATTTCAATGTCAGCGGGCGCAGGACCGAAACTGCCAGAAACGGTATTGCATCCAGCAACGGGACAGAAGATATTCGAGATAAAAAACCGCAGTGGTCATTGCAACTCAGAGCCGGAGCAGCTTATGCATTTATTCCTCAATTAGAATTATATGCAGAACCATCAATGGCATATTACATTAATAATAAAAGCGATATTCCCGATTTATGGAAAGATAAACCCTTGAATTTCATTTTTCAAGTAGGTTTAAGAACTAATTTTTAACAGGAGTTTTTCGAATTTTCAATAAACTTATACACACAAAATAAACGACAAAATAAATATGAACAAATTCTCAAAAACAGTTGGAATTACATTTACAGTTTTATCTCTGATATTATTAACCGGATGTATCGGTGATAACGGCAATACGACACAATCTTCAGGGATAGGGACTATACAGATTTCAAGCGGAGTTCCTTGCATTAATTTAGATAATCTGAATGCAAAAATTACAGGAAACGGTATCAGCGCAGAAGATCGGGGCAAACGCATCTACTGCGGCTATCTGATAGACTGGGATAATCAGCCGGATTCTCCTATAATACAAGCCGAGTTGAGTGACATTTCTATGTGGAATATAGAAGATTACACCTCATCTTCGGAAATAACCATTCAAGATAGCGATCCTTTGATCAATATCGCTAATCTTTCTATTACGATGGAAGTTAATGATTATGGAGACAACATTATTACATTCAGAACTTTAACTTATAAAACCGCAGAAGGGGGAACAGCATCTTCTTTGAAACTGGTAGAAAAGCTACCGGCTGAAGGAGAAGAAATTGATGCTAAAACTAAAACCGTCATGCTCATTTATGATGAAGGGACTGTAAATCAAGATGCAACTGAAGCGGCATGGAGATCATTCTATATTCCTAAAGAGGCCGGAATAACCAAACTCGTATTCCAATTTAAAAGCTCACAAAAACCTAACGGAGTATTTTCTGTAAAAGACGATGAAGGTAAAGTGATTGAGAATGCTTATTATACAGAATTATCTTATTCTACAGGTACGGAATCAACAACCACAGAATAAAGCACATAATTTCCATAACTTCCATAAAGTAACCCTGCAAAATTTTGGTTTTGCAGGGTTACTTGTTAAGAAAAGCGGAATGATTATACTTCTTTAGAGCTTACATAAAATCTATTCGGATCAGATTTAAGAGTTTCTTTCAATCAAGTATAGTTTGTTACCTTTGCAAGGTGACAACAGCTATCCGACAAACGAAAACAGACCGAAATAAAACACTCAAATGACCTGATAATATCTTTTTATCGGGAAAATTTAGAATAATCACTCTGTTTTTTGTTTTTGCAAAAGGTCTCTGATCTGTGTTAAAACCTGAACTTCTTCTGAAGGGGCTGGAGGTGTAGCCGGTTTTTCTTCTTTTTGCCGAGAAGTAAACTTCGCCATTAACTTAATCATGCAAAAAATAGCAAACGCTATAATCAGAAAATCGACACTTGCTTGAATAAAATTTCCATAATTCAGCTCTACAGCAGGAGTTACTACCTCTCCTGCAGCATTGACCTCAGCAGCATGTAACGTCAACTTCAAATCCGTAAAATTAATACCCCCGATCAATAAACCGACCACCGGCATAATTACATCAGAAACCGCAGACGATACAATTTTACCAAATGCACCACCGATAATGATACCGACAGCCATATCGACCACATTACCACGCATAGCAAACTGCTTAAAATCATTTACAAATTTCATTTTCATATTTTATCAAATTAGTATTATAAAAATCTTTCAAAATTTCAAGAACTCCGAAAATATCAATAAAACAAATATACAGATTATTCATAACATTGTTTATAAACCACTTATATTAAATTAAAGTTCATTTTTAATTTATTTTCCGATTTTAATCAAATTATAGCAATAAAACCAAACCTTTTTTCTACTTTTGTACGAAACAAAAGGGGTGCCCTAAAAGGCTGAGATTATACCCTATGAACCTGACGGATAATGCCGGCGTAGGAATTTGTTCATAGCATATATTATAAACTACATAGGGTCCTGCCTCTTTTGAGTTAAAACAAAACTCAAATCTAATTAGTTGAGCAAAGATGATTTATTATCCGAAATGTCTGACTATTGCAGGATCTGACAGTGGCGGCGGAGCCGGAATACAAGCCGATCTAAAAACCATGTCGGCAATTGGAGTGTACGGGATGTCTGTCATTACAGCTATTACTGCACAAAATACTTGTGGCGTAAAAGCTATACAGCCCATCGATTCTGATATTGTAACGGCACAATTAGAAGCAGTTCTGAGCGATATTGGAACAGATTCTATAAAAATAGGAATGTTACACTCCGTCAATATCATAAAAGCGGTCATTGAAATTTTGGACAAATATACCCCTCGTTATGTCGTCTTCGATCCGGTAATGGTATCGACAAGCGGGCATAAATTGATCGAAGATAATACCATCGATACTATTCGAGAAACAATGTTTTCCCGATCGACAATTATCACTCCTAATCTTGATGAAGCTTCACTATTAAGCAATATACCAATTTCGGAAGAGAAAGACATGTATAAAGCCGGGAAAAAATTATTGGAGAAAGGTTGCCACGCAGTTTTAATGAAAGGCGGGCATCTAAAAAGTAAGATAATGACCGATTTGTTACTTACAGCAGATGGAGAAGAATATATCTTTAAAGCTGAGAATATAACAACATCCAATACTCACGGAACTGGATGTACCCTATCCTCGGCTATAGCTTCTTATCTGGCATTGGGTCATTCCTTATCCGATTCGGTAAAATTAGCAAAGCAGTTTGTTACTTCAGCCATAAAAACCGGCAGTAAAGTTACAACCGGCAAGGGACGTGGTCCATTAAATCACTTTTTTGCCCCACAGCCCTTGCATATCCTAAAAAAGGAAGAAGACACATTCCACTGAACTCACAACAACAAAACAAATAGTAACAACCTAGACTTGAAATTAAACAAAACAGTGTATGAAAGTATTTTTGAATCACCAAGAAATCTGTGTAGGAAGCAGGGTCACACTACGAGATCTACTCGCGGGTCAGAGCATCACGTCAGACGGAGTAGCAGTAGCTGTCAATAACCGAATTATCAGTAAAGAAGATTGGCCTGATACCTTCTTAGCCAACGGCGATAAAGTTACGGTAATTCGGGCTACGTGTGGAGGCTGATTCGGTTCAGTTCCTTAAAATACGATTAATCTGAAGTTCGGTTCTCATTAGAAGAACCGAACTTTCCAAAAGATGCACACTACATGAAATTAGTAGGAATTACTCGACCGACTTTCTTTAAAGGAGAAGCAGACGCCATAACACTTTTGTTAGAGGGGGGACTCGATTTACTACATATACGTAAACCGGGTTCTTTGTCCGAAAATATTGCATCTCTATTGTCTGATATACCACCTCATCTGTATTCACAAATCGTTATTCACGATCATTTCGATTTAATCGAATCCTTTCCTTTAAAAGGCATTCATTTGAACAAACGCAATCCTGTATGTCCATCAATACACACAGGGTCGGTAAGCCGATCATGCCATTCAATAGAAGAACTCGATCATATCGAAGATATAGACTACTGCTTCCTCAGTCCCATATTCGACAGTATTTCCAAAAAAGGATACTTATCTGCTTTTTCTAAAGAAGAACTCGCTGATGCATCACGTAAAGGAATTATCAATTCAAAGGTCTATGCATTAGGAGGAATAACTCCCGAACATATTCCATTACTGCAAGAATTCGGTTTCGGAGGCGTTGCCGTACTCGGTTATTTATGGGAAGACATAACGCTACATACTTTACAACATCGAATAAATATCTTAAAAAATTCAATCTGCTAACAAATCTGTTTATGTTACAATTCATTACCCATAGCAACGAAAAATACGATTATCTGACATCTGCAATCGAAGCCTTAAAAGGAGGATGCCACTGGATACAACTCCGAATGAAAAATATACCGGAACAGACCGTTATGGCAACAGCTCTACAACTAAAAGAATATTGTCGAAAATATAATGCAAAATTGATTCTCGATGATCATGTACAAGCGACATTGAAAACCGGAGCAGACGGAGTGCATTTAGGGAAAAACGATATGTCCCCATCTGATGCCAGAAAAATATTAGGGAACGGATATATTATCGGTGGAACAGCCAATACGCTCGATGATATCGAACGGCTAATAAAAGAAGGAGTCGATTATATCGGGTTAGGACCTTTTCGCTATACAGAAACAAAAAAAAATCTGAGCCCTATTTTAGGGATCGACGGTTATAAAAAAATACTTACGGCTTGTAAGGAAAAAGGGTATACAATACCCATCGTTGCGATAGGCGGAATTACCAAAAATGACATTCCTGAAATCATGTCAACCGGAGTCACGGGCATTGCTTTATCAGGAAGCATTCTGCGAGCAGAAAATCCTCAAGTCGAAACTCAATTGATTATAAATCTTATAAACAAGTATAACAATGAATAAATTAGTAATCGGAGGCAGGGAATTCAACTCCCGTCTTTTTGTAGGTACAGGCAAATTCAGTTCTAATCCGTTAATGGAAAAAGCGATCATCGCTTCAGGATCAGAGATGGTGACTGTTGCCATGAAACGTGTCGATATGCAAAACCCGGAAGATGATATCTTAGTTCATATCAATCGAGATCATATACAATTACTTCCGAATACATCGGGAGTCCGTGATGCAGAGGAGGCAGTACTTGCTGCACAATTAGCAAGAGAAGCATTCGGAACTAATTTTATAAAATTAGAAATACATCCCGATCCGAAAGATTTATTACCAGACCCCATAGAAACACTGAAAGCAACCGAGGTGTTAGCGAAAATGGGGTTTGTCGTATTGCCTTACATTCAAGCCGATCCGGTACTATGCAAACGGTTAGAAGAAGCAGGTGCTGCTACTGTGATGCCTTTAGGTGCTCCTATCGGAACGAACAAAGGCATCATTACCCGGGATCTCATTGAAATTATCATAGAGCAAAGCAATATCCCTGTCGTTATAGATGCAGGTATCGGAGCTCCGTCACATGCTGCAGAAGCTATGGAAATGGGTGCAGATGCCGTACTCGTAAATACAGCAATCGCAATCGCAGGAAATCCTGAGCAAATGGCTTTAGCTTTCAAACAAGCCGTAGAAGCCGGACGGTTAGCTTATGAGTCAGGACTCGGAGTTCAAAGACGCCATGCCGAAGCAAGCAGCCCCCTCACCTCTTTTCTAGATTAATTCACTTGATAAATAAAATACACGATATGAAACCTAAAAACGACATGAAAAATAGTTATCCGGGATCTGAAAAAGTCTATGTTCCCGGAAAATTATATGACATCCAGGTAGGCATGCGGAAAGTAAATTTGACCGATACGGTAAAAATCGTTGACGGAAAACGGATCACAAGGCATAATGACCCCGTATATGTTTACGATACCAGCGGAGCTTATACCGATCCGAAAATAGAAATAGATTTGGAAAAAGGGTTGCCACGCTTGCGAGAATCATGGATTACAGAACGTAATGATGTCGAATGTCTTTCTGAAATCACATCCCAATACGGACGTTCCCGAATGGCAGATAAATCTTTAGATCCGATTCGTTTCAAACATGTACAACTGCCCTATCGTGCCAAAACAGGAAAAGAAATTACTCAGATGTACTATGCCAAAAAAGGAATCATTACCCCGGAAATGGAATATGTAGCTATCCGAGAAAATCTGCAAAACGAGATGCTTGGTATAAAAAGCCATATTACTCCGGAATTTGTCAGAGATGAAGTTGCCGCCGGACGGGCTATTATCCCTGCAAATATCAACCATCCCGAAGCCGAGCCGATGATTATCGGCAGAAATTTTTTAGTAAAACTAAATACGAATATCGGTAACTCGGCACTCTCTTCTGGTATTGAAGAAGAAGTTGACAAAGCGTTATGGAGTTGTCGCTGGGGAGGAGATACTCTAATGGATTTGTCTACCGGAGATAATATTCATGAGACACGAGAATGGATCATTCGCAATTGTCCTGTTCCGATGGGAACTGTTCCTATCTATCAAGCTCTCGAAAAAGTAAACGGAAAAGCCGAAGACCTCACATGGGAAATTTATAAGGACACTTTAATTGAACAATGCGAACAAGGTGTAGATTATTTCACTATACACGCAGGAGTATTAAAAGCTCATGCCGAACTTGTCGGAGAACGACTCACAGGAATCGTATCTCGTGGAGGTTCTATTATGACAAAATGGTGCATAAGTCATAATCAGGAAAATTTCCTATACACCCATTTCGACGAAATCTGTGAAATCGTGAAACAGTATGATGTTGCTTTGTCCTTAGGTGACGGCATGCGCCCCGGATCGATACATGATGCCAACGACAGGTCACAATTCCTCGAATTAGATGTACTTGGAGAATTAACCCAAAAAGCATGGGCTCATAATGTACAAGTCATTATCGAAGGTCCGGGACATGTTCCCATGCAAAAAATCAGAGAAAATATGGACAAGCAACTGACATCATGCCATGAAGCACCCTTTTACACGTTAGGACCGTTGACTACCGATATCGCTCCGGGATATGATCATATAACGTCTGCTATCGGAGCCGCGATGATCGCATGGTACGGTACAGCAATGATCTGCTATGTAACTCCTAAAGAACATTTAGGTCTCCCCAATCGCGAGGATGTACGTAATGGCGTTATCGCATATAAGATCGCAGCTCACGCAGCAGATATAGCCAAAGGTCATCCGGGTGCTCAGGTACGGGACGATGCACTGAGCAAAGCCCGTTTCGAATTCCGCTGGAAAGACCAATTTAACCTTTCCTTAGATCCGGAAAGAGCATTAGAGTATTATAAAGAAGGCTCAAAAAATGACGGAGAATATTGCACGATGTGCGGTCCGAATTTTTGTGCCATGCGCATCAGTCAAAACTTAAACGACTGTACAAAATAAATATAAATGGAAAAAGTAACCGATTTTCGCCGATTGTTATCAGAGTCCTTGTCACGCAAGATTATCGATCAGATTGTCACTTCTGTTTCGCGCCGTCCACAAGAGTTTATTCCGTTAATACAATTAACTAAAGACAGCCAAATAAAAATTGCATGGCGAGCAACTTGGGCATGTGAAAAGTTATGTAAAATGTATCCTGAATGGTTCGTCCCCTATTACGAACAATTGATACAGGAACTCCCGGACTCTCCTCACGACGGAATAAAGCGGTTGCGACTGTCTATATTATATCAATTACCGGTAACGGGGGATTTCCCTGTTACCCTTTTCGATTATTGTATCAATCATATGCTATCTCCCGGTGAAAGCATTGCGGTACAGGCTCTTTGCATGAAATTAGCCTATAAATTGTGTATGCAAGAACAGGAGTTATTACGTGAACTAAAAGTTTATCTGGAGAATGCCGAACCGGAATATTATTCCGTTGGTGTACGATGTACCCGAAAAAACATTCTCAAAAGAATCAATTCATTGCATAAAAAAGAAAAATAAGTATATGTTATTTTCTGAAGAATTAGAAAAATATTCATGGGATGAGATCACACAACAGATCTATGCCAAAACAGATGCCGATGTAGAAAGAGCTTTAAATAAAAAGCATTTGCAAATAGACGATTTTATGGCGCTAATTTCTCCGGCAGCAGATAAATATCTTGAAAAAATGGCATTTCTAAGCCGCATGTACACCCAACAACGTTTCGGTAAAACGATACAAATGTATGTACCTTTATACATTACAAATTCCTGCACAAATCATTGTGTGTACTGCGGATTTCAACATGATAACCCGATAAAACGAGTCATATTGAAGGATGAAGAAATTGTCAACGAATGCAAGGCCATACGCAGAATCGGACCATTTGAAAATTTATTGATAGTGACAGGAGAAAATCCCCGTGACGCAGGTGTCGATTATCTTGAAAACGCTTTACGGCTTGCCCGCCCTTATTTTTCGAATTTGACAATAGAAGTAATGCCTCTGAAAAGCGAAGAATACTATCGACTGACCCGATCAGGGTTAAATGGTGTGGTATGCTTTCAAGAAACTTACAACAAAGATCGTTATAAGGTATATCATCCCAAAGGAATGAAATCGAAATTCGAGTGGAGAGTAAACGGGTTTGACCGCATGGGGCAAGCAGGAGTCCATAAAATCGGAATGGGCGTATTGATCGGACTGGAAGATTGGCGTACCGACACGACTATGATGGCCATACATTTACAATATCTAAGAAAACACTACTGGAAAACGAAATATAGTGTAAATTTTCCGCGTATGCGTCCCTCTGAAGGACATTTCCAGCCGAATGTAGTAATGACCGACAGACTACTGGCTCAACTGATTTTTGCGTATCGCATTTTTGATCATGATGTCGATATATCGATTTCTACACGAGAAAGCCCCAACTTCAGGAACAATATTACGACTCTTGGTGTCACATCGATGAGCGCAGGGTCAAAAACCGAACCGGGTGGATATTTTACTTATCCTCAAGCTTTGGAACAATTCGCAGTCAGTGACGAAAGATCCCCCGAAGAGGTCGAAAAAGCGATCAAACAGCAGGGATATGAAGTTGTATGGAAAGATTGGGATGAGATATTCGATAGATAAATTAAACGAATATGGAACGCTATAGCCGTCAAATTATGCTTCCCGAAATCGGGAACGAAGGACAAAAGAAACTTTCTGAAGCATCGGTACTATTAGTGGGTGTAGGAGGATTGGGTTCTCCTATATCTCTTTATCTTACAGGAGCAGGAATAGGACGTATCGGATTAATCGATGCCGATGTTGTTTCAGAAAGTAATTTACAACGACAAGTGCTATACACCGAACAAGAGATAGGATTACCGAAAGTAGAATGTGCGAAACGTCGCCTTCATGCTCTGTCAGGAAATATACAAATCGATGCATATCAAGAGTTTTTTTCAGAAAAAAATGCGATGAGTTTAGTCAAGAAATATGATCTGGTTATAGACGGGTGCGACAACTTCGCTACACGTTACCTGATAAACGACTGTTGTGTTGCAACAGGAAAGCCTTATATATACGGAACAATCGGAGAATTTTTCGGTCAAGCGTCCGTATTCAATTATCAAGGTGGTATGACTTACCGAGATCTTTACCCCGACGAACAAGAACTGACCTCTAAGCCCCGCACAATAAACGGTGTCATAGGTGTAGTCCCCGGTATTATCGGATGTATAGAAGCTTCGGAAACCATTAAAGTGATCACCGGATGCGGAAAACCGTTACGTAACCGGCTGTTTACAATAGATGTCCTTTCTATGCAATCTGAAATATTGGAATTTTGATATTCTTTCATACAAAAAATCATCCTGCTCCGCTATTTGGAACGGGATGATTTTATTTTTATCTTCGCCTCGAATATACAAATTAGATTTTCTCCTCTATGAAAAAAATTTTTCTTTTTATTCTATTGTTTTTTTCTTCCTCCTTCTTTTCCACAAAGGCAGATGAAGGAATGTGGGTACTTCCTCTCTTAAACCAACAAAACATATCACAAATGAAAGGTCTCGGATTAGACATCTGTGCCGAAGACATTTACCATCCGGACTCCACATCTCTGAAAGATGCCGTTGTGATTTTCGGAAGAGGTTGTACCGGGGAAGTCATATCCCCCAACGGGTTGATTTTGACTAACCATCATTGCGGATATAGTTACATACAGCAACATAGTTCTGTTGACAACGATCTGTTGACCAACGGGTTCTGGGCTAAAAACAGGGAAGAAGAACTCCCCAATCCCGGACTGACCGTCACATTTATCGACAAAATAGAAGATGTAACGGCTTATGTTCAAAATGAGATAAAAAAAGATACGTCAAAACAAGAACTGAATTATTTGTCTGCATCATATTTGAATAATCTTGCAGAAAAGAGAATCGGCAAAGATTTTTTAAAAAAACATCCGGGAATCGAAGTTACGATAAAACCGTTCTATGGAGGAAATCAATACTACATGTTCACCCAAAAAGTTTATTCGGATGTGCGAATGGTAGCAGCGCCACCTTCTTCTATCGGCAAATTCGGTGCAGATACGGACAATTGGATGTGGCCTCGTCATACAGGGGATTTTTCTATATTCAGAGTATATGCCGACAGTACGGGTAATCCAGCCCCGTATTCTGAAAAAAACATTCCCTTAAGACCTAAAAAATATTTCAATCTTTCGACACAAGGTATTCAAGAAAATGATTTTGTCATGCTCATGGGCTTTCCGGGACGTACTAATCATTACTATACTCCGGCCGAAGTCATCGAACGACGAGACATAGAAAATAGCATTCGAGTCGAGGTACGAGACCTTCGTCAACAATTAATGTTGGAAGAAATGTTGAAAGATCCGAAAATACGCATTCAATATTCCGGAAAATATGCCAATTCTACCAATAGTTATAAAAGCAGTAAAGGAATGAACAAAATGATAAACCAGCAGCAACTTGTAACTCTTAAGGAGAAAGAGCAACAACAGTTGTTGGAATGGAGCAAACAAAACGACAAACCGGAATATAAACAGGCCGCAGAAGATATAGCAACGATTGTCAATAACAGAGCCAATCTAAAAAAACGCATGCAATATCTCAATGAAGCTCTATTTATCGGCATTGAATTCAGTCGGGTTCCTACGCATCAAAGTTTAATTGAAAAAATGAAAAAATCCGGAAAGAAAATTTTTCCGGACTCGGCTATGCAGATCATAAATAAAGGGTACTCTAATTTCCGAAATAAAGATTACGCACCTGAAGTAGACAAGAAAATCGCAAAAGCATTATTGAAACTATATGCTGAAAAAATATCTCCGGAAAAGCGTCCGACATTCTTTAAAACAATAGACAAAAAATATAACGGAAATATCGATAGGTATGTCGATGAATTATTTGAAAAATCGATATATGGTAATCCCTCTCAATATGAAAAATTCAAAAAACATCCATCCGTTAAGGTTTTAGAACAGGACTGCATGATCGCTTTTGCCCGATCAATACGAGATGAAGCAAAAAATATTTCAAAAGCGCTAAAGCAAGATGAGATAAAAATAGCTAATGCTCAACGCACCTACATCAAAGGTATTTTAGAAATGAACGGGGATAAACCCAATTATCCGGATGCAAATTTCACTATCCGGTTAACTTACGGAAACGTATCTCCGTTAAATCCGGCAGACGGAATTTCTTGTCGTTATTATACTACTTTAGACGGAGTTATGGAAAAGGAAGATCCCGACAACTGGGAATTCGTGGTGTCGCCTCGTCTAAAAGAATTATACAAGAAAAAAGACTTCGGGAATTATAGTCGGACAGACAGTTCTATGCCTGTAAATTTTATTGCAAACACTCACACGACAGGAGGTAACTCGGGAAGTCCTGTAATGAACTCAAAAGGAGAGCTTGTCGGTATCGGATTCGACCGGAATTGGGAGGGTATAACCGGAGACATTCAATATCAAAAAACTTATCAACGCACCATTTGTACAGATATAAGATATATATTATTTATCATCGATAAATATGCAAATGCGTCTCACCTGATAGAAGAGCTGAACATAATAAGATAAAAACACCTAAAACAAAATTAATAATAGAAAGATGAAAAAATTATTTTTAGGTATCTTGGCTTTAGGAATATTCCAAAGCACATACGCTCAAAGTTTAGAAAAAATGCAATGGTTCAACGAACCTGAAAAATGGGAAATAAAAGATAATGCCCTCACCATGTTCGTCACACCGCAATGCGACTATTGGAGAATATCTCATTACGGTTTCACAGTCGATGATGCGCCCTTTTATTATGCAACTTATGGCGGAGAATTCGAGGTAAAAGTAAAAATTACAGGTGATTATAAAAGCAGGTTCGATCAAATGGGACTTATGCTCCGCATCGATCATGAAAACTACATCAAAGCCGGAGTTGAATTTGTCGATGGAAAATTCAATTTAAGTACCGTAGTAACACATAAAACAAGTGATTGGAGTGTGATTACATTAGACAAAACACCGGATTTTGTGTGGATAAAAGCCGTCAGACGTCTCGACGCTGTAGAAATATTCTATTCGTATGACGATAAAACTTATACGATGATGAGGAACGCTCATTTACAAGATAATACTCCTGTCATGGTCGGATTAATGGCCGCCAGTCCGGACGGAAACGGCTTCGATGCAAAATTTGAATATTTTAGAGTAAAGCATCTACCCGACCAACGTCGTTTAAAATGGTTGGAAAATAACAAATAAAACCATCTCTGACATGAGCCTGCTTAAATTTCTTTTCCAGAAAATTTAAACATCGGGAGTAAATAAAAGCAGCCGTTATTATTCCTATAATAATAACGGCTGTCATTTTAATATTTGCTTAACTTTCTATCTCACTCAGTTCAAGCCAACGCATTGTTTTCTCATCGATCTCATCGATAAGTACACTAATTCTTTTCGATTTTTCTAACAATTCATCATTAGAAAGAGTCCCTGAACTAAGTTCTACTTCAAGATTCGATTTTTCCTCTTCCAATCGGGGAATCAATATTTCCAGCTCCTCAAATTCCCTTTTTTCCTTAAAAGATAGACGACGCTTCGATGTCGTCGTTACTTCACGTATTTGCTTCGCTTCATTCTTCGTTTTTTTATTTTTCTCGGAAACTTCCAGTTTTTTTTGTTCCTCCATCAAATTCTTCCATTCTCTATAATCACTATAATTTCCCGGAAAATCCTTTAGTTCTCCATTACCCTTAAAAACCATCAGATGATCGACAACCTTATCCATAAAATAACGATCATGGGAAACTACAATAACACATCCTTTAAACGATCTGAGATATTCCTCAAGAATGTTCAAGGTAACAATATCAAGATCATTTGTCGGCTCGTCCAAAACTAAAAAATTAGGATTGTTGATCAACACCGTGCAGAGATAAAGTCTCCTTTTCTCTCCCCCACTCAATTTATAGATATAGTTGTATTGTGTTTCGGGTGTAAAAAGAAAATGTTGTAAAAACTGAGATGCAGATAAACGCCGCCCATCTCCCAATGATATTTCTTCTGCTATATTGCGTACGGCATCTATTACTTTCATCTGCTCGTCAAACTGCAACCCGTCTTGACTGTAATAACCGAAACGTACAGTCTCCCCAATTTCTATTTCTCCACTATCAGGTTGCAATTGTCCCATCAGCATTTTAATAAACGAAGACTTTCCCGCTCCGTTATTTCCGATAATACCCATTTTTTCATAACGGGCAAAAATATAATTGAAATCTTCCAAGATTTTCACATCTCCAAATCGTTTTGAAAGATGCTTTGCTTCAAATATTTTCGATCCGATATAAGATGACTTTACATCGAGTTTGACATTTCCAGTATCATGCTCCTGTTTGGCTTTCTTTTCAAGTTCATAAAAAGCATCTATACGATATTTAGCTTTGGAACCCCGAGCTTGAGGCTGACGACGCATCCAGTCAAGTTCGGTTCGCAACAGATTATTCGCACGGGCAACCTCTGCATTCTGCGCATCGATACGTTCTTGCCTTTTCTCCAAATAATAACTATAATTACCATTATATGAGTATAAAGACCGTTTGTCAATCTCCATAATCGAACTACAAACTCGATCCAAAAAATAACGGTCGTGAGTAACCATCAGCAGAGTAATGTTATTACGCTTCAAATATTCTTCGAGCCATTCTGTCATTTCCAAATCGAGATGATTGGTCGGTTCATCCAAAATTAACAGCTGAGGCTCTGAAATAAGAACATTTGCCAAAGCCACCCTTTTTAACTGTCCTCCCGACAAATGTTCTATCTTCTGATCAAAATTATTAATTTTCAGTTGCGAAAGAATTTGTTTTGCCCTGTATTCATAGTCCCACGCTTTCAGGTGGTCCATCTGTTCTACCAATTCCTCTATACGACCGGAATCTCCCGATATCAAAGCTTCTTCGTATGCCGATATAACACCCACAACCTCACTATCGCTATGAAAACAGGCTTCGAGAACTGTTATACCTTCGGGAAAATGAGGATCTTGAGGTAGATAACCGATACGCAAATCCCTACGATAGACAACATTACCGGAGTCATAATCTTCTTTTCCCGTAATGATATTCAATAACGTAGTCTTTCCCGTTCCGTTTTTCGCAATCAAACCGATACGATCCCCTTCAAAAATCCCGAAAGTGAGATTCTCGAACAATACCAAATCTCCAAAAGATTTAGTCAATCCTTCTACCTGTAAAAAACTTATCATTCTTCTCAATCTTCTTTTAATGGGATAAAGGTAATCATTATTCGACATATTCTGGAGATTTGTTCGAAGTTATATTTAAAACAACAGGTCGGAAGAAAATGCAAAAAAAGAACCGACCAGATTACTTTATCAGAAAATTCTGACAGATTATCAATATATAATATAGGTGAAAAAAGTATGATCGAACAAAACAAATTTCCTAAAATCCTTTATTTTTGTAACAGACTTACTAATAGATTTCATGAATAAAAGGAAAATATTAATTATCGAGGATGACATAACATTTGCTCTAATGCTGAAAACATGGCTTTCTCGCAAAGGTTTCGATGTAACTCATACCGGAAATGTGGCTGATGCTCAGAAACAATTATCCAAAGGAGAGTTCGATCTAATACTATCTGACCTCCGATTACCGGATCAAGAAGGAATAATGCTGCTAGCTTGGCTAAAAAAGCAAAATTTTCCCGTCCCCCCTTTTATCATAATGACGAGTTATGCAGATATACAATCGGCGGTGCTGGCAATGAAATCAGGAGCATCAGATTATATTGCCAAACCTTTTAATCCAGAAGCATTACTAATCAAAATAAACGAGTTATTACAGCAAAAAACAGAATTATCTTCGGTCAATAACCATCAAAATGAATCTTCAGCTAAAGCTCCTGCCCCTCCACGATTCATGGAAGGGAAAAGCGAGCAGGCTCGTCAATTATACGAATATATTCGTCTGGTAGCTCCGACTGACATGTCTGTTCTTGTAAACGGAGCAAGCGGCACAGGGAAAGAACATATTGCACAAGAAATACACCAACTAAGTAAGCGCAAGGATAAACCGTTCATTGCGATCGATTGTGGAGCTATACCTCGAGAATTGGCTGCATCTGAATTTTTCGGACATGTCAAAGGATCTTTTACCGGAGCTTTAACTGATAAAACAGGAGCTTTTGTAGCCGCACAAGGTGGTACTCTGTTTTTGGATGAAATCGGAAATCTTAGTTATGAAGTGCAAGTACAACTCCTACGGGCGTTACAAGAAAGAAAAATAAAACCGATAGGTAGTAATCAAGAAATAACAGTCGATATACGTTTGGTTACAGCAACGAACGAAAATTTAGAAGAGGCTATTAATAAAGGTAATTTCAGAGAAGATCTATATCACAGGATCAACGAATTTACTTTGCGTATCCCGACATTGAAAGAACGCCAAGATGATATTCTTTTATTTGCTGATCTATTCTTAGATCAGGCAAATCAAGAATTGGGGAAACATGTAATAGGGTTTACTTCCGAATGTTCTGCTATCTTTTTACAATACAGTTGGCCGGGAAATCTACGCCAGATGAAAAACGTTATAAAACGGGCAGCTCTACTTGCATCGACAGACTATATTTCTTTATCTGAACTTCCACCAGAAATATACGAACATTCGGAAACCAAAACAGCAATGCCATTACGAAATGAAACAACAGAAAAGATCTTAATAAAAGAAGCATTAGAAAAAACAGGAAATAATAAATCCAAAGCTGCACGGCTACTTCAAATAGACAGAAAAACTTTATATAACAAATTGAAATTATACGGGCTCGAATAGTCTCCATTATCAATAATGGAAAGTGTAAATTGATTGTATATTTTACACTTATCTATCGTTTTATTATGAATTTAACATATATTATATATAAATCAACTATTTGGACAAAACTTTTCTCTCTTTCAAGAAGGAAGTTTAAAGAAAAAGCCTACCTTTGCAAAGATGGAATATAAGTAGAAGGTCAAGAGTTACCTTCTTACCAATCTTGTTATCCTTCTAAATACCTAAAACACACAAAAAACGCCGACACTATCCGTTACGATTGCAAGGCTCCTAAACATTCGGTCGGGAATGTATAGTCTTGCCGAGAGTAAAAACTCTCAGCCCTCTCTTTCACCATATATTTTATTATATAAAAAAGACAGGATCTTTACCTAAGTAAAGAATAAGCACAGCGCGACGCCCAAAATGAGCGTCGCGCTGTGCTTATTCTTTAATAAATATCTATTTACAATTCCCCATTCGTTGACGTACGACTTCATACATCATAACTCCTGCTGCCACTGAAACATTTAACGACCCTATAACTCCCATCTGAGGAAGAGCAACCATATCGTCACACAAACGCAACACCTCTTTAGAAACTCCTGTATCTTCTGCTCCCATTACAATAGCTACCGGTACTGTATAATCAATATCTGTATAATTGACTACAGCCTTTTCAGAAGCCGCTATGGTTCTAAATCCACTATTTTTTAAAAATCGTACTGCTTCAAAAACGGATGATTCACGACAAACCGGCAAATGGAGCAATGCTCCGGCCGAAGTTTTCACTGCATCGGCATTGACTGAGACACTTCCTCTCTCCGGTATCACAATCGCATTCACTCCGGCACATTCACAAGTTCGGGCAATAGCACCGAAATTTCGGACATCCGTTATACCATCGAGCAAGATAATAAAGGGATTTTTTCCCTCTTCATACAATCCAGGAACAATGTCATCGAGATGCTGATAAGTTACGGCAGAAATAAACGCAAGAACACCTTGATGATTTTTGCGGCTCATCCGGTTAATTTTCTCAATCGGCACTTTTTGTACCACGATATTACGTCCTCTGACAGCAGCAAAAAGCTCTTGAGCCAAATCACTCTGCAAATCTTTTTTTATTAATATTTTATCTATATCCTTTCCGGCCTCAACAGCTTCAATTACCGCTCGAATACCAAAGATCATTTCATTTCTTTCCATTCTTTAATTCTTTTTTATTTACGTAACAATTCACGTGCGTTAGATAAAGCAGCATCAGTCAATTCGACTCCACTCAACATACGGGCAATTTCCTCAATTCGCTCCTCTTCCGATAAACAATCGATTCGGGTTACCGTATCCAAATCGGTATCCGATTTATATACCCGATAATGAAATGAACCTTTAGACGCAACCTGAGGCAAATGTGTTATACTGATTACTTGCATATAACATGCCATATTTTTCATAATACCCCCCATTTTATCGGCAATTTCTCCCGATACGCCGGTATCCACCTCATCGAATATAATAGTAGGCAATGCTACAGCTCCTGCAATCAACGACTTTATACACAGCATCAATCGCGAAATCTCACCTCCTGAAGCAACTTCGGCAACAGGCTGTAAAGATTGATTTTTATTTGCAGAAAACAAAAATTGCACTTGCTCTGCCCCATTTTCGTCTAAATCTTCTTTAGTCCTAAAAAAAACCTCAAAACGAAGATTTGGCATTCCGAGAGGAGTCGCCGCTGAAACCAGCATTTTAGAAAAGCACAAGGCTGCATCAGCACGCTTTTGCGATAATTCGCCTGCCATACGGCATAGCACATCCTTTTGTCCGGCAATCTTTTGCTCCAACAAATTTATCGCCTCATCAGAACTATCGATCATTTCAAGTTTAGCCGCCAGCTTTCGTTGAATTTCCAATAACTCTGAAACAGTCTGAACACGATGCTTTTGCTGTAACCGATAAATGGCATCTAATCTCTCCTCCACCTCTGCTAATCTTTCCGGATCAATAGAAACAGACTCTAATCGGGTTTCTATATCTTCAGCAATATCCTTAAATTCTATATAGAGTGTCTCTAAACGATTTTGAAGAGACTCAACAGACGGATAAATCCGGTGTAAGGAGCGCACACCAGAAAGAATATTCTTCATTAAAGAAAGCCCTCCGATATTCTCCGATTCGAAATATCCGGACAAAGTATATAATTCGCTTTTAATTTCTTCGGCATGTGTAAGCATCTCCTGTTCCTGCTCAAGAGTTTCTTGCTCCCCGTCAACCAAAGCAATTTCCTGAAGCTGTTCTAACTGAAAACGAATATAATCCTCTTCCTGACGGTTATTCTCATTCTCAATCTTTAACCGTTCAAGGTCTTTAATAAGTAACTTATATTTTTTATATTCCTTATGATAATCGCTCAAAATTTGGTCATTATGAGCTAACACATCAATAACCTTCATCTGAAAACGACCATCTCCTAAAAGCAAGTTTTGATGCTGAGAATGGATATCGACCAATTGATCCCCCAATTCTTTAAGCTGAGCCAAAGACACCGGAGTATCATTAATAAATGCCCTCGACTTTCCTGACGCCTGCATCTCACGTCTTAAAATACAATTTTCTGGATCATATTCCAAATCATTATATTCAAAAAACGATCGTAATGAATAGGCAGAAATATCGAAGAAGCCTTCGATAACCGCCTTTGTCGCCCCAGATTTTACAGCTTTACTATCTGCCCTTTGCCCCAATAGAAGAGAAAGAGCTCCTAAAATAATTGATTTACCAGCCCCTGTTTCTCCCGTAACAACTGAAAAACCGGAATAAAAATCAATATCTAATGCATCAATGAGTGCATAATTGCGAATAGACAATTTTCGAATCATAGTTATTCTATTAGCGACTTTCCTCGCGAATTGCTTTCAAACGACTGTTTTCGGTAGGATATATACCAATCAAAATTTTATAAATATCTTCTTTTTCTTGCTGTGGGGCTTTAGAATATATATTAATTACTTCATCCAACTTGCTGTCGCTGAATATAGGCAATACCACCGAAGTAGAAGATTCGGAACGAACCTCTTTCAATTGATTGATAGCCTCTGTTATTTTAGCTCGCCCCTTATCCGCACTGACAGTCATCTCGTCCAGGCCTTTCCGATGATATGTGTACCACAATTGACGGAATAATGCAGTTCGAGGTTCAATAAAAGCCGACATTAAAGCATGACGATTACGATTACTCTCAAAAGCTTTCCATCCGATTTCCATAGAAGATTGTCCCATCGCTACAATTTTTTCCGCCTTTTGGAAAAACACCGTTCCTCCTTCGGGAGAGAAACTGTCAAAATCCAATCCCAGAATCATATACACATAAAAATCTATCACTGCAGTAAGATTGCTCTCTAATGTATTTTCATTATATACCAAAGGTTCATACTCTTGATAATTAAATTCAAATTCCGTATCCCTAAAATTAAGCATTGCCGTAGAATAGGACGCATTATAAACCGGACGTCTCGATTGCACTTGCAAATCGCATTTATACCGATTATCTTCCACTTCATTTACTGTAAGTAAAAAAGTACATTCGATACGCTCGTTATTAGAAATTTGAGCATTACTCCATTTCCGATTATTAATATATTCCGAAATAGCTTGTTCTAACGTAGTAAAAACCTGCTTATTGGTACCTTGTATTTTATCGCTGTTGACTTGTACCCGACAATTTAATTCTTGTGCCGACAAAAAAGACGACAAAAGTAAAAAACACATGATAAAAAAAGATACTCGTTTCATTCTTTATTCTCCTGTTATTTCATATATCCGGATAAAACCGATATTATATCGGATGCCACTTCTTTTTTAGGCTTAACTTCAAACGGAATTTTTTCCCCTTCTCTTGTTAATATCGTAACTTTATTCGTATCGCATCGAAATCCTGCTCCGGCATCCTTCAATGAATTCAAAACAATAAAATCTAAATTCTTCCGCTTCATCTTCAACCGTGCATGCTCTTCTTCATTATCAGTCTCCAAAGCAAAACCCGCCAACACTTGATTCTGACGCTTTATCTTTCCTAAAGCAGCCGCAATGTCCGGATTTGGCTGCAAACGTAAGACTATATCATCTCCCGAACGTTTTATCTTTATATCACTACAATGATCTGGAGCATAATCGGCAACGGCCGCACACATTATCGCAGCATCAGCACCGGGATATTCTCTTAATGCGACATCATACATTTCCCGAGCAGATTCAACATCAATTCTACGGATCGAAGAATGATATGCTTTTAAAGAGACCGGACCTGCTATCAAAGTAACTTCTGCCCCCCTTGCTGCACACTCTTCGGCTAAAGCAAAACCCATCTTTCCAGAAGAGTAGTTACCTATAAAACGTACAGGATCGATCTTTTCATATGTTGGCCCGGCAGTTATTATAATTTTTTTTCCTGCCAACTCTTGCCGAATAGAAAAAAAGTTTTCAATAATTGCAACAATCTTATCCGGTTCTTCCATCCGACCTTTCCCTTCAAGATGACTTGCTAATTCTCCAATTCCGGGTTCTATTATATGATTACCATACGAACGTAGTAAATCAAGATTATGCTGAGTGGACGGATGAGCAAACATATCAAGATCCATAGCTGGAGCGATAAATACAGGAGCTTTCGCAGAAAGATAAGTCGTTATCAGCATATTGTCGGCAATTCCATTTGCCATCTTTCCGATCGTGCTTGCCGTTGCCGGTGCAATAACCATTGCATCAGCCCATAGCCCCAAATCGACATGGCTATGCCAAGTACCGTCATTTGCCGTAAAAAATTCACTTACTACCGGTTTACCCGTTAATGCCGACAGCGTAACCGGAGTAATGAACTCCTTTCCTGCCGGTGTTATCACGACCTGAACTTCCGCTCCCTTCTTTATAAATGCACGCACCAAATATGCGGCCTTATATGCTGCAATACTTCCAGTTATACCCAATATAATTTTTTTTCCTCTCATCTCCAAAGCAATCTTTATCAGAAAAAATCTTATATAAAAAGCCCCAATATTCTCTCCACGCCAATTATTGGTAGAAAAAAATACCGGGCTTAACAATCTTATTTATTAAAGGCTCTCAATTTGATGCTAGTAATCACATTTTTAGTATTCAAAGTAAAATCACCCTGCATCATCCAGCCATAATATCCGATATCCGTTTTAAAAACTTCGGCAACAGAACGTCCTTTATATTTTCCAAAATTAAAGACCTCCTCACCTTTATCGTTATACACTATACGACCGGCAAAATCGACATTTTTATTATGAGTCGAAAATTCTGCAAGTGCAGCTACATCATTAGGTAAATTCTCATAACGATCAAGTTGTGACTTCAAAACTTCATAAGTAGCCCGTGTATCAGCCTCTGCCGTATGAGCATCATTTAAATCTTTATCACAATAGAACTTATAAGCTGCTGACAACGTACGTTGCTCCATTTTATGGAAAATAGTCTGTACATCGATCATCTTTCGCTTTGAAAGATCAATATCGACCCCTGCACGCAATAGCTCTTCGACCAAAAGAGGTATATCGAAACGGTTCGAATTATAACCAGCCAAATCGCACCCCTCAATTTCACGAGCGATCGTTTTTGCAACTTCTTTAAATGTCGGACAATTTGCAACATCAGCATCACTTATTCCATGAACGGCTGTCGATTCAGGAGGAATAGGTATTCCCGGATTAATCCGCAATGTTTTACACTCTTCTTTCCCGTTAGGATATACTTTTAAATAACTTATTTCGACAATTCTATCGGTGGCAATATTAACTCCGGTTGTTTCCAAATCAAAAAAAACAATCGGATTTTTAAGATTCAGCTGCATTTAATTTCTTATTTGTTTAAAAATCGGTCAACATCATAGGCATCAGTAACATCAACAAATCTTCATTAGCCTGATTCTCTATTGGCAAAATAAGCCCCGCACGCGAAGGATCAGAAAGTTCTATAGAGACTTCCTGAGAAGAGATATTATTTAATATCTCAATAAGATATACCGATTTAAAACCGATACCCATAGAGTCTCCTGAATAACTGCAAGAAATGCTTTCTTCTGCCGATGTAGAAAAATCTATATCTTGAGCAGAAACGACAATCTGATTTTCACTCAACTGCAATTTCACCAAATTACTCGCCTGATTAGAAAATACGGATACACGACGCAATACATTTGTAAATAAAGCCCTGTCGATAATCAATCTATTGGGATTATTTTGAGGTATTACCGATGCGTAATTAGGGTAACGGCCTTCAATAAGACGACAATTCAAAACAAAATTCGATAATGTAAAGCATGCATTCTTATCATCAAAAGAGACCGTTACATCTCCGGCTTCTTTGGGTAAAATATTTTTTAAAAGATTTGCCGGTTTTTTGGGAAGAATAAACGATGCCTGGATTCCGGATTGTACCGAATCATTTTTACAACGAACCAACTTATGACTATCTGAAGCTACAAAAACAATATCCTCAGGATGAATATCCATACAGATACCATTCATTATCGGACGCAATTCATCATCAGCCGTAGCAAATATCGTGCGATTAATTCCGTTCAACAATACCTGTGAACTGATAGAAAATGTTTTTGCCGTATCACTCAACGGAGATTTTTGAGGATACTCATCGCCATTCACACCAATAAAATTATACTTACCATTTTGAAAATACAAAAATATCTCCAAATTCTCATCATTGATTTCAAACGTCAAAGGCTGATCGGGCAATTCTTTTAACGGCTCTAACAAAATTTTTGCAGAAACAGCAAATAACCCTTGCCCTTCGGCTTCCAAAACTTCTATTGTGGTAGTCATAGTGGTTTCTTGATCCGATGCTGTCATGGTCAATGAATTACCTTCGAGCCGAAATAAAAAATTATCAAGAATAGCCATAGAGTTTTTTGTATTTATCACTCGACTGATCGCTTGCAAATGAGATAATAAAGCTGTGCTTGATACAATAAATTTCATGATGTTATATTTTATTTATTATTTCTTCTCAATCCCTCCGAAAAATATTTTTCCACAAATACGGAGTTCTCTTTATAGTGAACAAATGTAATCATTTTTTAGAAAATCGCTCTATCTTAAATTGAAAAAAGACATACGAAAAAAAAGAAATCAGATTTATTCACTACATTTGTTTAGCATCGATTTTTATAAATTTTCTACTATGAAACTAGATCGGAAATATTTCTGAATTTTCATCGGAATCCTATCTACTATCATAATAATTATTGTCGTACCTTGTCTAAGTCGGCACACATGATTATCCCCACACAATATGCTACACCTGAAAATAATTTCCTATCATGCATGAAAGTGGAAAATATTTTCGAAATATCTAACAACTATAAGTAACTACGAAAATCAATCAATTCACAGTACAGAATTCCCAAATGCGATTTTCTGTAACTTTCTTATTACAAAGAGACAATAAATATCATAATCTTACTTTATAAGCTACACCTAAAAAAGTATTCAATTTCTCAGGTGAAGTCAAAAGCATTTGTTCTTCACGCAACTTTAATTCTATAGACATCGACTTATCTAAACTACACTCAGCTCCGATTTCATACCATACACGTTCAGTAGCATTTCCACCTAAACGATTTAAAGTATTAAATACCTCTGCAGCAATAAACGGTTTCCAGTTACATTGTCTACCGATTATATAACTGAATTGTGCCCTATTACGCCATTTATTATTAGGATTCCGAGAAGCATTTCTGGTATAAGTAGACTCAAAACGAGACAAAAGAGATACCGACAAGTGAGTAAATGTATATCCTCCGCTTAATCCTAATTGATAACGTTGCCGATGTATTCGATATCCTGTTTCGGACAGCTGGTTCAAATAGTAATAATATACATTAGCTTTCAAATAATTTTTCCATATAGAATAATGCAAACCAACAATAGGCATATAACGTTCATAACGAGTAAAATTCTGATTTATCCACAAATTTTGTTGCACTTGCGCACCAAATCGTTTTGTAAATTGCTTTTGTACAGTGATGCCGAACATCATCCCACTATCAAACTCTACAGCAAAAACACGATTAAAAAAAACAGCAACAAACACTATTATTAACGTTATTCTAAAACAAACAAATCTATTCATGATGATACGGTTCATTATTCAATATAGTCATAGCCCGATAAAGTTGTTCTACAAATATCATCCGGATCATTTGATGCGAAAAAGTCATTTTTGAAAGTGATATTTTCTCATTAGCAGCCTTATACACACGAGAGGAAAAACCGTATGGCCCACCTACAATAAAAACAAGTCTTTTAGGAACTACATGTGTTTTCCGTTCAATATAAGCAGCAAACTGCACAGAAGAATATTCTTTACCCCGTTCGTCTAATAAAACCAAATAATCTCCCGATTGCAAAAATTTAAAAATCTGATCGGCCTCTTTCTCTTTCTGCTGGTCAAAACTCAAATTCTTCATATTTTTCAAATCAGGTACTACTTCCATATCAAAAGAGATATAGTGCCTTAATCGCTCACTATATTCTTTAATTGCTTCTGAAAAATAAGATTCAGTAGTTTTTCCGACAACTAAAAGGAGTATTTTCATCTTATAGATATGATATTCCCGCTTTTTGTTTACATTTGCATTTAAGTAATAAAAATCGATCCGGATATTTTCCTTTTTTTGGGGAGCAAAGGTAATAAAATTTTACAGAAAGTTCTAAGGATTGACAACTCATAAAATAATAATGCTATGAAGCTAAAAGTTATTACACTATTGATTTTCGGTCTAATCATAACGGGAACTACTCTGTCTCAAAATATACCGAATGATATTCCTAAAGCTTTTAAAACCGGAGATGTTCAATGTCTCGAAAAATACATGGAAGATAAAATACTTCTAACTATATCAGGCATAAAACAACAATTGCCTCGTCCAAAAGCAAAAGAAAAACTATCAGCATTCTTTTCTAAAAATAAACCGACAGATTTTAAAACGATCCACCAAAGCGAACAAAACAACTCAGGATACATGATCGGAAAACTTACCTCTGACAATCATGAATTCAGAGTACACATTTTAATGAAAATAACAGATAAAAAATATATTATAAACCAATTAAGAATAGAAAATTTCTAATGGACAAATTAATTGATGATTTAATAAAATTGGCATTCGCCGAAGATATAGGCGATGGAGATCATACAACTTTGTGTTGTATTCCAGAAAACGCTATGGGTAAATCTAAATTACTAATCAAAGAAGAAGGCATTCTAGCTGGCGTAGAGATGGCTCAACGCATTTTTAAAGATTTCGATCCTAATCTAAAGATGGAAATATTTATCAAAGATGGAACAGCTGTTAAACCGGGAGATATAGCCTTTACTGTAGAAGGAAAAGTCAGATCCCTTCTGCAAACCGAACGTCTAATGTTGAACGTAATGCAGCGAATGAGTGGAATAGCAACCGTTACAAATAAATATGTAAAACAATTAGAAGGTCTTCATACCCGCATATTAGATACTCGTAAAACAACACCAGGATTGCGCATGATCGAAAAAGCGGCTGTAAAAATCGGAGGTGGAGTAAACCACAGAATCGGACTTTTCGATATGATTTTACTTAAAGATAATCACATAGACTTTGCCGGAGGCATAGAAAAAGCTATAACACGTGCAAAAGAATACTTGAAGGAAAAAGGAAAAGATCTGAAAATAGAAATCGAAGTCCGCAACATGGACGAACTCGAAGAAGTTATGCGTATCGGAGGCATAGATCGTATCATGTTAGACAACTTTACTCCTGAACTTACGCGTAAAGCTGTAAAACGAATCGGAGGAAAATACGAAACAGAATCATCCGGAGGAATTACTTTCGACACGATTAGGGATTATGCAGAATGCGGTGTAGATTTTATATCAGTAGGAGCATTAACTCATTCTGTCAAAGGGTTAGACATGAGTTTTAAAGCCTGCTAAAAATAAACTTTATGAAGAAACTGATCATCTCCTTTATTTTTAGTATTTGCACAATTGGGAATATATTCTGCTCTGAGATAGGGAAAAGAAGAGAACCTATTTTTCATTACCCGGGATATACGATCGAAAGCTCTGATAACGAATACAAAATCTATAAAGGGAATCCGGCTTTCTCTTCAAATTTGGTTTATACAATTGAGTTTTCCAACAAAAATTACAAAATATTTAAAGGTAGTTCTGCCTTCTCTTCAAATTTAATTTATGCAGTAGAAGCAGATAATAAAGGTTACAGAATTTATAAAGGAGATACAGATTTTTCTTCAAACCTTATTTATGCATTGGTATATACAAACGAAGGATATAAAATTTATAAAGGAGATCCTTCGTTTATGTCTAATTTAACATATACGGTAGAATATACAGATGAATATTACAAAGTTTACAAAGGTGATTCGTCTTTTTCATCTAACTTAATTTATTATATAAACCGTGAAGCATTAGAATTTTTTGAAGACAATAAAATCCGACAAAATAATAAAATATTCAATCAATTTTTATTTCAACCGCAGCTACTCAAAAATAACAAACAAAAAGATAATCTGTCAAATTCTATCATTTACTCTTTAATAGACTCATTAATAGAGAGACAATAATAATTAATCGTTTTTGTTTATTTAGCCTGAACAGCCGTTTGCTTTACAAACGGCTCTTTTTTTATTTTACAGGACAATAGGGAAAGCATACCGTCATTTCTCACTGCCGAAAGGCCTGCTCTCCGGAGTGCATATCATTCATCAACATCAAACTTATATTCATTTTATCTTCGTATCCTCGGTCCGGGCAAGAAGCATCGGGAGGGGGGATGATAAAAAAAAGGGGAGACGATCTTTTCTCGTCTCCCCTTCCTATCTAAAATCGGCGGCTACCTACTCTCCCACTTTTACGCAGTACCATCGGCGTGGTCAGGCTTAACTTCTCTGTTCGGTATGGGTAGAGGTGGATCCCTGACGCTATAACCACCTGAATTTCCTTTGACATGTCGATTCGGCCGTAAATCTTTTCACTAAACTGCATCCCGTATAACGCCATCGTACATAATATACCGCTCTCGCAGCGGAAAGTCTCGGGTGATTAGTATTGCTCGACTTTGACGTTACCGCCTTTACATCTGCAACCTATCTACGTCGTCGTCTGCAACGACCCTTCAGGGAAATCTAATCTTGAAGTTGGCTTCGTACTTAGATGCTTTCAGCACTTATCCTTTCCAGACTTAGATACTCAGCTATGCCCCTGGCGGAACAACTGATAAACCAGCGGTCTGTCCAACACGGTCCTCTCGTACTAGTGTCAGTTCTCCTCAAATTTCCTGCGCCCACAACAGATAGGGACCGAACTGTCTCACGACGTTCTGAACCCAGCTCGCGTGCCACTTTAATGGGCGAACAGCCCAACCCTTGGGACCTTCTCCAGCCCCAGGATGTGACGAGCCGACATCGAGGTGCCAAACCGCTCCGTCGATATGAGCTCTTGGGAGGGATCAGCCTGTTATCCCCGGAGTACCTTTTATCCTTTGAGCGATGGCCCTTCCATGCGGAACCACCGGATCACTATGCTCTAGTTTCCTACCTGATCGAGTTGTATCTCTCCCAGTCAAGCGCCCTTATGCCATTACACTCTACGACCGGTTACCAATCGGTCTGAGGGCACCTTTAGAAGCCTCCGTTACGCTTTTGGAGGCGACCACCCCAGTCAAACTACCCACCAAACAGTGTCCTCGCTCCTGCGAGTTAGCGCTCAAACATTCGAAGGTCCGTATTTCAACAGCGGCTCCTCGACGACTGGCGTCGCCGACTCGTAGCCTCCGGACTATCCTACACATCAAATGCCCAAACGCAATGCTAAGTTGCAGTAAAGGTTCACGGGGTCTTTTCGTCCCGTTGCGGGTAATCGGCATCTTCACCGATACTACAATTTCACCGAAGTCACGGTTGAGACAGTGTCCAGATCATTACACCATTCGTGCAGGTCGGAACTTACCCGACAAGGAATTTCGCTACCTTAGGACCGTTATAGTTACGGCCGCCGTTTACCGGGGCTTCAATTCAAGCCTTCTCTTGCGATTAGCTCTCCTCTTAACCTTCCGGCACCGGGCAGGTGTCAGGCTGTATACTTCATCTTGAAATTTCGCACAGCCCTGTGTTTTTGTTAAACAGTTGCCTGGACCTATTCTCTGCGCCCCATCTTACTGGGGACCCTTTTTCCCGAGGTTACAGGGTCAATTTGCCTAGTTCCTTAACCGTGAGTCTTTCGAGCGCCTTGGTATATTCTACCCGACTACGTGTGTCCGTTTGGGGTACGGGTGGATATAGAATATGCTTAGCGGATTTTCTTGGGAGCCTGATTACCACCGCTATTCGATTGCCCGGGGGCTCTCGATACTGTCAGTTTCGGCACGCCAGGCGGATTTGCCTACCCGGCGTTTACCTACTTCCTTTAACCTGCGCTTCCGTCGGCAGGCGGGTGTGTCACTTCTCCGTCTCCACATCGCTCCTATATCCAGTAACGGAATCTTTACCGTTTCTTCCATCGGCTACGCCGTTCGGCTGCGCCTTAGGGCCCGACTTACCCTGATCCGATTAGCGTTGATCAGGAATCCTTAGTCTTATGGCGAGGGGGTTTCACGCCCCCTTTATCGTTACTTATACCTACATTTGCTTTTCCGAAAGCTCCAGTCGTCCTCGAGGACGGCCTTCGTCGCCGCCGGAATGCTCCCCTACCATGTCTTACGACATCCACAGCTTCGGTAAAGGGCTTATGCCCGATTATTATCCATGCAAAACTCCTCGACTAGTGAGCTGTTACGCACTCTTTAAATGAATGGCTGCTTCCAAGCCAACATCCTAGCTGTCTTTGCAGTTTTACTTCGTTTATTCAACTTAGCCCTTATTTCGGGACCTTAGCTGGTGGTCTGAGTTGTTCCTCTTTCGGACATGGACCTTAGCACCCATGCCCTCACTCCCAAAGATCAAGTGATAGTATTCGGAGTTTGTCAAGACTTGATAGGCGGTGAAGCCCTCGCATCTTATCAGTCGCTCTACCTCTATCACTTTACTTCGAGGCTGCACCTAAATGCATTTCGGGGAGTACGAGCTATCTCCAAGTTTGATTGGCCTTTCACTCCTACCCTCAGTTCATCCGTAAGCTTTTCAACGCTTATCGGTGCGGTCCTCCAGTTGGTGTTACCCAACCTTCAACCTGACCAAGGGTAGATCACTTGGTTTCGCGTCTACTCCCGCTGACTGTACGCCTTGTTCGGACTTGCTTTCGCTTCGGCTGCGCGACTGAATCGCTTAACCTTGCCAGCGAGAGTAACTCGTAGGTTCATTATGCAAAAGGCACGCCGTCACATTTTAACATGCTCCGACCGCTTGTAGGCGCATGGTTTCAGGGTCTGTTTCACTCCTCTGTTCGAGGTTCTTTTCACCTTTCCTTCACAGTACTGGTTCGCTATCGGTCTCTCGGGAGTATTTAGCCTTACGGGATGGGCCCCGCTGATTCGCCCCGGATTTCTCGTGTCCTGGGTTACTCAGGTGTCCACTGGGCTTCTGTCGGTTTTCGCGTACTGGGCTGTCACCGTCTTTGGCTACGATTTCCATCGTATTCTGCTAACTTATTTCTTGCCGTATCGTGGATCCTTCTACCCCACTCGTGCCGTAACACGAGTGGTTTGGGCTGTTCCGCGTTCGCTCGCCACTACTGGCGGAATCATTGTTATTTTCTTTTCCTGCGGGTACTTAGATGTTTCAGTTCCCCGCGTTGGCTTACCGCTTGGCGGTATGACCATTGCTGGCCGGGTTGCCCCATTCGGATATTTACGGGTCTAGGGCTATTTGCGCCTTACCGTAACTTTTCGCAGCTTATCACGTCCTTCTTCGCCTCCGAGAGCCTAGGCATCCTCCATGCGCCCTTGTTTACTTTCTTCCGCGTCTTCCGGCTCTCTTTGGAGCCGGCGACGTTAGGGGTTGATATGGGTTTGCTTTGCTCGTTTACTCTTCTTTTTCCATCATGTCAAGGATCTTTCGTGGAGAATAACGGATTCGAACCGTTGACCCCCTGCTTGCAAAGCAGGTGCT
>ERZ857922.1015-NODE-1015-length-37382-cov-19.258928_pt1 | contig 37382 bp, 36 predicted proteins | sample MGYA00519579_ERZ857922 | MGnify/ENA primary metagenome ERZ857922 (study PRJEB31778, sample SAMEA3449375) | human gut metagenome | biome: human gut; feature: human-associated habitat; material: faeces | place: United Kingdom | collected 2010/2012 ... | reverse complement strand
GGATTTAAAAATACTTCTTTAAATGTTCTATCATAACGACAACTGTAAAATTTTTTCATATGTTGCCTCCTTTTTTTGCATAATAACAGGTGTTTTAAAATAATGCAAATTGCAAATTTGCTTATTTGAAATACTTAAAAAATACAGATTTTTAAAATCTGTATACAAAAATATAAAAATTGGTAAAGTTATTTTTACCAATTTTCAAAATCTATTAAATTTCAAAAAATTTTAATTTTTTTAATCTTGAAAGAAATCATCAAAAAATTCATCATCAGTAATAATATTATCATTAACAATAACACTATCAACATCAACATTTATTTTTGGCTTATCAGTCTTTTGAATATTATTTGAAATATCTGAAACTTTAGAATTATCCTTTTCATCACTCTTAGGAATTTCAAATACGGGTGTTTCTTTTTTTATTTCTTTATCAAGATTAACATTATCACCTTTATTTTCTTGAACTTTTGCTTGTTGTTGTTTTTCTTTTTCGTCTTCTTCTTCAAGTTCTTTTAACTTTTTGTCAATATCTGCCATTACTTTATCAATATCAATATCAGCCATTGGATTTTGTTTAAAAGGATTTGGCATCGGACTTGGAGCTTGATTTAATCCACTAAATGGATTAGCCCCCATCATACCTCCAAATGGATTATTCATTTGATTTAATGACATATCACCGCTATTATTTTCCATCATTCTTTTTCTTTTTTCTTCAGAAACGAATTTTTTTAAATCAAATAATTCTACCTTACGTTTTTCACGCTCTGATAAAATACCTTCTTTTTTCTCCATTCCCCAATTTATTTCAAAATCAGCTTTTAATTTTGTTCTAAATGGATATTTTCTACTTCTTAAAAGAAGAGCTTCGCCCATTTTGAATTTTTGTAAATCAGTTACAGTAATTAATGGAGTTGATGCTGTTTTATCCTTTTCTTTAGATTTTACTTCACCACAAATTTTAGAAATTTCTTCTAAGGCTGCCATTTCTGTTGATAATAAATATATTAGATTATTACAATTACCTTTTATAACTTCTGCAACTTCTTTTCCATAAACATCAGCAAGTTGAGCAAAGTTTTGAATAATAAATGTTAATCTTATATCTCTACTACGAGCAGCAGATACCATAGATCCAACATCTTTAAGTGGTGGCATATTAGCAAATTCATCAAGAATAAAGTTTGTTCTAATAGGCAATTTACCACCATTTTCATTAGCCACATCTACTAAAGTTTCATAACATTGTTTAATAAATATAGTAAGTAAACTATGATAAGTAGTTTTTTCATCATGAATTATCATATAAACAGCTGTTTTTTCTTGCCCTATTTTTGACATATCAAAATTACTGTAAGATAGCATTTCTGATAAAAACTCACGTGATGAGAATGTTCTTATTTTTTGACGGAAAGTTGATAAAATTCCACCCTTAGTATCACTTGGAGAATTAATAGTTCCAGAAGCTAATATATAAGCTGAAGAAGATTCACCTTTCATTTTAAAATATTCATTAATATAATGACTTGCTCCAAATCTTTCTTCACCAACAGTACTCATTAAATTAATTGAATTTAAATTAACTTCTTCTTCTTTTGCATCTTGAAATAATCCCATAGCAAGTCCTGAAAAATAGTCTGCTGCACTTTTCTCCCAAAATGGATCATTTTTATTATTAGGATCTTGTAAAATATTTAGGGCAACATCGTCTAAAAGTTCAGTAGCTTTATCAATATTTCCTGCTTTATAAAATCTATAAGGCAATGTTAATGGATTCCAAGAATTTCCTTTTTGAGGATCCCTAAAATTTAAAACAATGATGTTGTACCCACGTTTTTTTAATTCTTCAGATGTATCAGAATAAAGTTCACCTTTAGGATCAGCAATAATCATACTTTGACCATTTTTAGCTAACAATTTTACCATTGGTTTAACAATAGATTCAGATTTACCACTTCCTGTGGTTCCTAGTATTAAATTATGATACTGACTGTTATCTACGTATACTTTATCTTTTTTATAAAAAAGTGGTACTCCAGCAGCTGGAATTGTATCAGCGGCTGGATCAACACATTCAACGCCTTTATCTTCAGCTATCTCTTTTTCTTTAGCCCATCTTGAATATCCCTTATTTTCTTTTTCACCTATTTTAACTCCTATACCTTTGCCTTTTTCTTTATTAAATATATAAGAAGAAACACTGGAAAAAATTACAATTAAAGATATAAAGAACATGCCTAAGGTTAATGGCAAGTAATGTAATGTAAATGCTTTAAATGGTAACAGCCCATAAAAAGATCCTGAGTTTGCAAATGATTCAAAATTTAATATAGCAATTGCACATAAATATAACAATAAAATACAAAATGCTATAAATATTGTTAAATCTTTTTTAGTAACTCTAAATTTCATTTGTAACTCCTCCGATTCATTTATTATTATACTATAAAATTATAGTTTTTAAAATAATTATTTTGTCATAGTAACCGTGTAATCCATAATATTATTTTCAGTAAATCTATAATGAATTTTATTACCATCAACAATACTATAAATATTTTTCTTGTTGCTTTTATAAACTTCACACGAACTTACTACAAAAGTTTGACCTGATGTTTTTAAAAAATTAGAAAACTTGTCATAAGTATCAAAATTTTCAACTAATTTATATGCTTCTTTAGGATTATTTGTTGCTAATGTAACAAAATCTGATAAATACATTAGACAGATATTTTCTTTAGTAATTACATTTATCCCTTCTAAAGCATTATAATTATTTTTCGTAATTTCATAATCTTTATTTAATTTTTTTATCCATTTTATAGAATCTTCAAGTGATTCAACTGGAATAATTTCAAATGTTATATTATTATAATCAATTAATACTAAAAAATGAATATTATTTTCTAAAAATTTATCTTCTTCAAAAGAATCTTCATATAAATCACCTTTAACATAATAACAATTTACGTTATCATTTAATTTATAGTACTTTTCTTTTAAATTTTTAAGATAAGCATTTTCTGAAAATGCATTTAGCAGTTTAATGTTAGAATTTAAATCAATATTATTTTCTTTTTTATATTTTTCATTTAGCATGTTATACACTGAACTTTTTTCATTTTTAACATAATATTCAATAAATTTATTTAGATTTTTTTGAACTGAAAAATATATATTATAGTTATCTACTTCTAATAATTTTAATGTATTACTATCTTTATTATTAGTTTTACCTTTATTAATGTATATTACTATAAACAAAGCACAAAATATTAAAAATATAACTAATATTATTTTTAATTTTATTTTATTTTCTTGTGTCATTTTATTCCTTTCTAACTACAATTATTTGTAGCATAATTTGAATAAGATAAACCATTACCAGAATTTTGTCTTGCTGTACAAATTGTTCCGCCAGGTCTTTCATATTTTGAGCAGAAAACATAAGCTAAACTATTAGCATCACCACCTGATGATAATAAGGAACTTTTTGCTGCTGCTTCTGAAGAGTTTAATTCACTTAATAAGAAAGATAATTGAACTCCAAGAGTATCATAATTAGCTAAACTTTTTAACGCAGCCTGTCTATTACCACGCCACTGAGCTATACCATATGCTCCTTGTCCACCACCACCAGGGTTAAATGATGCAGGATTAAATCCTGATTCTGCAAATAAATTTGCCATAATACCACCAATTTGTGGTGAAGTAAATCCATTATTTTTTAAAGTCATACAAATTGAAGAAGAATTTTCTCCTGTATCAACTATTGTTCCACCTGAATTTGTACAAGTTGGACGTTGATCGATTGGACTTACATAATTTAGTGGATCAACCTTTACATCATTTAATCTAATTTCAAAATGAAGATGGGGTCCTGTGGAAATTCCTGTATTACCTGATAAAGCAATTATATCCCCGACAGAAACATTTTGACCTACAGAAACTTTGATACCATCTGCTCTAAGATGTCCATACCTTGAAACAATTCCATTTCCATGATCAATATAAACCGCATATCCATAGCCTGATACAGCTCCAGCAACGGTTACTTTTCCATTAGCTGTTGCATATACATTAGTTCCTTGGCTAACAGCAATATCTATTGCACCATGGTTTGTTGAAGCACCAGCTGTTGGAGCATCTCTTAAACCAAATCTTGAAGTTATTATTGTACCGTCAGTTGGCCACCAAAAACATCCATCACTAGCAATAAAAGAACCAACTTTTTTCAATTCTAAATCATAAGTATAATAATACATTAATACTCTAATCGTATCATAAGGATTATACTCTTTATTCAACAAGTATTTTGCGCCATAAAGACTTAAACCATTTTTTTGACAATTATTATTATATCCACCACCATTATATTTACCACTAAAATTCCATTTCTTAGCATCACCATCAGCAACATTATTATTATCTTTTGTCCAATCAACAGAAATCAATAAATTTTCTTCTTCATTTTCTTGGAGCATTTCATAATAAGATTTATCTTCCGAACTACTATTGGTAATTTTATTATAACAAAAATAATCATAATAACTATCTTGACTCATATCTATTATTTGATCTTTATCATATGCAATTAATCCTGTAGTTTTAGAAACTGCTTCTGAAATATCACTATCTATATTATCATGATTAAAATTTTGTGGATTTTTATATTCACTTCTTTTATTATTATTATCCCAAACATAACAGTTTTTATTAGCTATTTCAACAGCATAAGTTCTTGCTACAATTGCAGCAACTTCATATGTTTTTTCTTCTTTTATAATTGATGCTTCTGCTTGTAATACTCCTTTTACATATTCTTCTAACGAATAAGTTTGATATTCATATCTCTTAACATCTCTATTATTTAATCTAAATGTTTCTTCTAAATTAACATCATCTATTGAAGCAACAGCTGCCCCAGGAAAATCATCATGTTCTTTTATTAAAATAATATTTTCACAATATCCACTTACTTGTTCTGCAGTGTCATAACCAACACCTCTATTACCAACTAAATCCATATCTGAAGAAATCATATAAATTAAAATTATAAGAACAAAAATTATTAATAATGCTATTCCAACAATAAGTAATAATTGAGGATGTCTTACAAAAAATTCAATTATTGATTTTACCTGTTTTTTTCTTTTATCATTTTTTTCTTTTTTTTGGTTTATTTGCTCCAATTCCTCTTGTTTTAATCTATAATCTTCAATTTCTTCAGGAGTCATATTTTCAAAATCTGGAGCTTCATCAAGTCCATCATTTAAAAGAGTTGGTTGATTTAAACTAGATTTATTTCTAATTGGACTATTAACAGAAAAATTATTATTATTTAATTTTTTATTAGTACTTTTTGCGCCTTTATTTAAATTACTATTAAAACCTTTGCCACCTGATTTAAAACTTAAAGCATCAATCGCATTATTTGCTTTATCAGTTACGCCTGCACTACTTAATTTATTAGCAACTTTTGATGCAATTGGATTTCTATCGATCTGTTTAGAAGCATTTTTTTCTATTTTCTGACCAAGTTTTGTCTTACTTGCTTCATCATAAATTTTATTACCAATACCACCACCAAAATGAGTTGCTACTCCTTTTCCTAGTGTATGTGTAACATCTTGTGAAGATGATTGATTTTCTCTATTAACTTTATTATTTTGCATATTTATATTTTTATTATTTAAATTAGTAGCTTGTTGATCATTATTTGAAATATTATCATTATTAGAATTATTCAAAAAAATCACCACCAATCTCATATACTTATTGTAACAAATTTCTATTAAAAAGTCTTTAATTTAAAAGAAAAATATTTCAAAATAACTTTTTAAAAAAATGAAAAATAAAAAAAGCTTAGGTTCAAGCTTTTAATCATTAATTCTATTTTCAAATGTTTGAATTAATTTTTCAAGTAAATCATTATCATTTACTTCTGAAATTTCATCATCAATTTTCTCAAACACTTGTAATTCTTCTGAAATATTGTCTTCTTTATCTAATTTTCCAACTAAAAGAAAAATTCTGTTATGATAATTTATCGCATCAACTACTGCAACTCTAACACCATTTACTAATTCAACCACATCATATTCTTTTTCCATTTTATATTCTTCCTTTTCCAAATTCTTGATTATTAGATAATTTATCAATTGCACCAGCAACTATTTTTGAATTTTTTATATTATTCATAATATCAGAAGATTTTTCCTTGCCAAGTTTTATAACATTTTTTATTTTTACAGCAGCTTTTTGAGCAACTTCTTTTCCATCATTGAAAATTTCTTTAATGGCATCTATTTTATTATAATCTTGGTAAACATCATTTACATCTACAGGTATTTCTTTACCAATTAAATTCTCTGTAGTTTTAATTATATTTTTTTCTAATTCTTGATTCTCTTCTTTTAGTTTGTTATCATGGAACTCTCTATACTCTTTTAAAACTGAGTCAGTAGCCATCTCACGTTTTTTTGCAAATTCTAAATCATTTTCCTTTGTACTAGAATCATTTATAATCTCATTTACTTTATTTTTCAAATGATTATAAGTTTTTAATTGAACATCTTTATCATTAGATTCGATTTGTACAGCGCAATTTTTAGATTTTTCATCATCTGATGTTTTTTGCTTTTCATCATGATCATGTTCTATATCTTCTTCTATTATATCTTTGTCTTCATTCTCATCGTCTTTAATAGACTCAGGAGTTCCAATAACATCTCCTGTTAATACTTCTGTATCTTTATCTATTTCTTCTTCATCTTCTTGATTATCTGCTTGTTCTTCTGCTATATCTTCTATATCTTCATCATTTTTTATAGGTTCATCAGTACTTATTACTTCAGTTTCTAATGGCTCTATATTAGAAATAATCTCTTCTTCATCATTTTTTTCATTATCTTTTTCTAAAGTATTTGAATTATTACCATTAGCTTTACTAAAATCATTATCTATTTCATCAGTAGCTTCTTTAACCTCTTTTACTTCAGCATCAAACCCATTGTTTTTAATATATTCAACGATTTTTTGATAATTATAATATTCTTTATTTTTCACTTCTTGTAATGAAGTTAATTCTATAGAATATGAAATAATTAGATTATTATCATTATTAATAGCAGCTTCTTTAATATCATTAATTTTATTTTCTATTTTTTTATCTAAATTATTAATATATTCATAGCATTCATTATAAATATCTTTTATGGCATTTTCTTTATCGTTAATTTTTTTATTTATATTTTTTATATTTTTACTAGCTTCTAAATTTATATTTGAATTTAAAAGTTCTTTACAAGTTTTTGAAACATCTTTCATATTATTTAAATTCTCATTGATTTCAGCTTCAAGTTTTGCTTTTTTTTCACTCAATTCTTTTTTTATTTCTGTATCTTTACGAGTTAGTTTTCCATCAAGTAATTTTTCTTTATGTTCAATTTTTTCTAAAGCAGTATTAATTGAATTGATTTCTATCTTTTTATTAGCATTACTTTTATTTAAGTCATTATAAAATTTAGCCCAAACTTGATAATCAGAATTTTGAGTTTCTATTTTTTCTTCTTCTATTTCTAAATTATCTCTTTCTAATTCTATTTCATAAAATAATTTTTCTACTTGTTCTAAGTTCATTATTATCCCTCGCTTTAACATGACTATATTTTAACATACATGCTTTTACTTTACAATAAGAAAAAAACTTTACACTTTTTAATAGTGTAAAGTACTATTATAATCCTCCACCAGCTCCGAAAGAGTCTAGTTCTTCTTGAGTTACTACAACATTTATTCTCATACGCTTATTCCCACAAATAAACAAACCTTCACCTTGATTGTAGTATTTAATTCCTTCTTTTTCACTGTCATTTAAATCTATCAACATTGACAAATCCTCGACAGCTTGTTTACGAAGTCCCATTACTAAATAATATGATGCATTATCAAATATTGCTTTACCATGAACAATAACATTAGGAGCTGCAAAATCTGTAGGTTGCTGAGTAATTATTATTGTACCAGTATTGTATTTTCTTGCACGTCTTTGAATTTGTGCTAAGAATTCAGCACCAAGTTCATTACGACTAGATAATAATACATGGGCTTCATCAATACACATTACAGTATCAACTGATTTATCAAGACATTGACCCCATGCATACTTCAAAATATTAAAGAATAAAGCATTTTTAATATTTTCATCACTATTCATTAGTTCCCTTATATTAAATACTATAAAATCACTAGTAATGTCTAGAGTTGTTATTCCTGTAAAGAAATGTCTTAATTCTCTAACTAAAGGTCTAATCTTAAGTTCTAAACGTTCCATTACATCTCTTTCACGAGTTTTATCAGGCATTGATAAAAGTCTTCCTTTTACCGTAGCATAAACATCATCAAATGTTGGATAATCAGCAGATTTTAAAGATTTAAAATCAGTATTTTCATCAATTTTATAGCGCTTATATGTATCTTGTACTACTTCTGAGAACATATTTAAGACATCTTCTTCTATAGAAGGTGTATAATATTTCATAAATGCTTTTAAAGATAATAAAGATGATGAAATAATTGTATGACCTAATCCCTCAGAAATATCATCTTCATCAATATCAGACACTATTTCTAATGGGTTAATCATACCCATAGCGCCACCTTTACCTAAATCTAAGAAATCTCCACCCATATTTCTTGCCATTTCAGCAAGTTCACCTTCTGGATCTATACATACAACTTTATATTGATTTCTTAAGTGGTTTCTTAAAAGTAATTTCGCTGCTGTTGATTTACCACTACCAGATGTACCTAAAATAATTATATTAGCATTATTTCGGTTATTTTCCTTTTTTATTTTATATAAAAATTGATTGAATAAAACAACTCCTCCAGAAAAATCTACACCAAATAATGTTGCATTTCCTGGATCTTTTATACTATCAAATATAAAAGGATACATTGCTGCCATTGTTACTGAAGGTACTGGAGTTCCAACTCTATTTTCAACATCTTGTTTTGGAAAAATTGGTAAGATTGATTTTAAAACTTTTTCTTGTTCAAACATCAAAGATACTCCACGCATACCCATACCATCTATATAGTTTCGTACTTGCATCTTTTTCATTTCCAATTCTTCTTTTGTATCAGCTGAAATAAATAAATGCATTTGGAAATCAAATATACGTGCTTGAGTTGCAGCCAACTGTTGAATAAAAACTTCTAATGATTCATAATCTTGTCTTATTCTCTCTTGAATTGTTTTATCATTTTCAGTTTGAAATCTTTGTTTTAAGTCAGCAATTTCTTTATTTAACATTTTTTGTAACGTAGAAAACTCTATTGGAATATGTTTAATTGCTATTTTTACACCAGAAATACTTGTTATATTAGCAAGATAACCTTCATATATTGATTTTGGATAAGAAATTATTGTAAGTATAGTACAATATTTCCCACTCATCATAAATTCTGTAGGTTTAAATTCTATTCCCTTAGGGGCTAATTGACTTTTTAAATTCATTATGGCATCACCGTTCCAAATCCAGTTTGTGTTCCTCCATTTAAGAAATTATCTAATATCATTCTCAAATCAGAGTTAGAAGTTTGTGTAGATTGTAATCCACAGTTTGCAAGTTGTGAAATTAATGTGTGAATTCTCTTTTGAACTAATTCCATTTTCTTTTCTTTAAATAAAATATAGTATTCTGTATCAACAACATTATATTCTTGACTCATAAACATATTAGCTTTATTAATATCTTCTAATATTAATTTTCTTGTAACACCATTAGAGGCATTATTATACGCTATTTGAAGTGTTGATAAATATACTCCTATATCAACAGGTCGATCAGCTACAATAAGCCAAAATTCATAGTCAATTGAATTATACATATTTCTTAAATTATATATTGTATTTTGTTGAACACCAGCATCCATAATAAATATATTCTTAGGAGCAATTTTTACTCCTGTAACGTATTGTCCATTATCTAATTGAATCATGCCATTCATTATATTTTTGACTGGCATCCAATCTTCTGCATATTTAGAAACTACTTGACTAGTATCACTTTTCTTCGCCATCTCTTATACACCAACCTCTCCAATAATATCTTCTTCTATTCATATAAAACATTATAATATTTGTTAATAATTGTAAAACATTATGATAATTAGGTACAGGAGCAACTAAGAAAGCTGATACTAATGCTGGAGAAATAATTAAAATCATTTGTCCAAAATTAGCTGATTTTATTATCATAAGCGCTAATATTGTTATAGTACAGCCCGTAGCAAATATTGCTAAATCTACTCCTGTAAACAATCCTAAAATAAGTTGTGACTTTTTAGAATTGGCAGGTATTAAATATCCATTCATCCCTTTTTATTCCTCCTTTATTCCTTTTTATTTTTATTTTCCATTCCTGGTTTACCAGGTCCTGCTGGGGCATCTGATGTTTGTAAATTTTTAAAAGCTTGTTGTTGAACAGCAATTGCCTGTTGCCCCTCAAGACTATTAGTATATTTTTCAACAGCTTTCTCTTTAAGACGTTTTTCGTCAACCTTTTTCCTATTTTTATATGTTGGATCTTTATCTCCAGCAACTCCAATAGCATAATCTCTTGAATCAGAATCAATAGAAAATTTTTCTTGGAATCCTCTTTCATTAACTCTTATCGCAGTTCCACCACTTAATAGAGCTTCAGAAGACTTAATTGAATTCTCTGCTTCTCTAATTTGATCTTGATATTTTTCTTTAATAGCATTAATATTTTCATTTCTTTTTTCAGAATAATCTTGCATTTTTTGATTAAGTGATTCTTCAGTATACCCAGGATTATTAATTTTAAATCCTGCAATTGCATCATCATATTCTTTATTCGCTTTTGCAACTTCTGAATTCATATTGTTAATTAATTGTTCATATTGACCTTTAGATTGATTTAAAGTATTGCGATATTGATTAGTAAGTTCTGTTTTTTTCTCATTATAAGACTTTTGCCAAATACCATTTGGATCATTTTCAAAATCTTGAATCCATTTTCTTAAAACATTGTCCTTAAAGTTGTCAGAAAATTTATTACGATTATCATCGATAAGCTTATCCATTTTAGATTGGCCACCAATCCAACCAGCTTTTCCCTTATAACCCATTTGCTTATAAGTTTCTTGACGCATTTTACCAAATTGTTGGCCACCTGATTTCCAACCAGAGGCTGCACCAAATCTTGCACCAGCGCCAAAACTACCACCATTAACTCTAGAAGAATATCCAGCACCTAAAGCACCTGTTGCAGCTCCTTTAACTTTATTAGCCACACCGTAACCTGCAGCGAATGCTTTTCCAGCAACAGGTACATCTGTAAGTTTTCCTTTGATTCCAAATTTTACACCTGAACCGTCTAAACCTAAAGCATCCTTTAATAGTTTTGGTGCTTGTTTTGCAAAGGCAAATAAACCTAAAGCTAAAATTGCTTTTGCTAATAATCCTGGTCCTGTCTCACCCCAACTTAAATTCTTTATTAAATCAAATAAATTACCACACATAAATATTATAAAGCTTATTATAATTAATCTTACAAACACTTCTAAGAAAGTACTAACAACTTCTTTTCTCCATTTGTCAAATTTACCTTCTTGACCTGGAACTATTTTCATAAGTATTGGTAATGGGGCAATTAATTCGTAAAATGCTAATTTAAATGCTCTTATTCCTAAATCTAGACAAAAAGACAAAATAACATATCCTAAGAAGAATCCAGCAATAGTAGTAATAATAATATAATATGTTATATAACTATTGCTATCTCCTTTATTTACTTGCTCAGCAAATGTGGCTATATAATCAAAATCACCTGTATACCATATATATCTTCTAGCATCTTTCCATGTTGTACCATAATTATTAGTTACATTATCATTTGATGGCGAAAAAAATGCTTGTAAAACTGTCATTGTAATATAATTTGCTTGACATTCATCAACAGTCATATTAATTTCTGAACTTAACGTTTCATTATCTGCTGTATTAACTGAAACATCTTTTGGATTATTACATTCATTAACCATTTCATTTTCACCAGTTGTTATACTAAAATTAAAAAGATTATTAATAACTCCATCGTTAATTATTGCTGCTTGAAATGAAAATGCATATTTAAATATAGTTGGCATTAAAATAACTAGTAACATTGAAACTATAAGATTTTTAAATGAAGATATAGTTCCTTTACCTAAATTATCTGGATTAACTAATGCTTTTAATAATGAAATAGTAATTGAAAAAAGGGCAACTATTCCTACTAATAAATAAATTCTACTTGAAATAGCTTGATAAGCATCATCTTTTAAAAGTTGTAATTCAGCTAATGAGAAAAATACTGAAAATAGCATACTAACTATTTTATATACAACTGAATCTATGTATAAAAATATGCTAAAAAATCCATATTTTGCAACATTAAATAAGCTTGTCATAAAGTTACCTATTAGCATAATAATTACCTCCTTTTTTATTTATATTTATAAAGTACAAGTACTATATCCAATCAACTTTAAGAAGAAATTTAAAATTGTTGGTATAATTAAAATTAATACTGCAATAATAATTCTTTTAAATAAAGTATTAGTTGCTTTTTTTACATCATCAGCTTGCTCTTTAGCAATTGCTAATACAAAATCTTTAACACTCATAGCTAAAAGTATTATTGGTACTAAAAACTTTAGAAAAGAATATATATCTTGTAAATATTCAAGAGTTTGAGAATTTTTTCCAAAAATTTCTACACAATCATTACTTCCAGCAAAGACATTTAATGGAAATAAACAAATTGTTATTAATAAAATATTTTTTATTTTTTTCATAAAAACCTCCTAGCATTTTTTAGGTTCAAATAAACATGTTTTACAATATTTATAAACTTTTGTATCACTACTATTTCCACTAACTAAATTTGTTATATAGTAAATTATTGTGGGAAGTATAAATATTATAACAGCTGCTAAAGCTTTTATTCCTAAATTCTTTACAGCCTTCATTAATGCTTCTTGTTCTCCAGATATTACAACTTTAACAAGTGTCATTACCCCAAATATAATTAAACAAATTGGAACAGCTATTTTAGCAATTAAAAGTACATAACCCATAATTTGAAAAACTTTACGAACACTGGCTTCAGAACAAATTCCTTTGAAGTCGGCTGAATCAAGTTTATTTTTATTTTTATTTACATTAACTTTGTAATCTTTTCTTCCACTAACATCAGCAGGAGTTGTATAACCATCTTTACTTGAATTTAAAGAAAGTAACCAGTTATTTCCACCTGTCCCAGCATCTAGGGCATAAAGTTTAACGGAACTTGAACTTGATTTAAAAATATTATCTTTTGTATCAGGATCAATTCTATAGTTTTTATTACCATAATTAAATGCAAACTCAGCAGTAGGATCATACGTTATTGTATTGTTATCATTATTTATTTTTAAATAATACTTTCCATTTTCATTTACCCCTAAAACTCCACTTACATTATCAGTTGTAGTAAAATTGATAGTAGTTTTTGTGCCTGATGTTTGAGTAGTATTACCAGTTGTTGAAGCAGTTCCTTGTAAATTTGAACACTTAGAAGCATCATCAGCATACCCTGCACAAGTATCTTTAACAGTTAAATTACTTGTTTCAAGTGTTTCAATAAATCCGATACTATCAGAACAATTTGTAAAACCAGAAACTTTAGTTTTTAAAGAATTATCAACCTTAATATTTACTAAAGAATCATCATCAAGTTTTAATTGATCAGTTTCACCATATTTAATCATTTTAGTTTCTTTACTAGATTTAAAAATAACATGTGTAGCATATGTTGCGTCTAAAGAAACAGAGATACTATGGTTATTATATGAGTAGTCATATCTACAAATTAAGTCTGCTTTTACGTCATTAATATTTATAAATAAAAATAAAAATGCAAAAATAATAAATTTATTAATATATTTTATGTATTTTTTATCCATGGTTAAAACCTCTATTCATATACATTCATTATATCATAATACTTTGTCTATTAAAATAAATATTTTTCTTAAAAACGCAAAAAAAGATAAAACATTAAATTTTATCTAATTTGATATGGACTTTTTTTAGTACCATTACCTTCTTTTAATAAAGTATTTGCTTTTAAAGCCACAACATATCTAGCATCTTTACTTGAATCCCCATAAGTTTTCTCTATTTCACCAACTAAATCTACATAATAAATATCAAAAGTATTATCTGTTGAAGCTGTAGCAAGCCAGTAATTTTGTTCATTATATAAATAATTATAATTTTTACATTCTTTAGATGCAACACTTGAACATAAAGGTGCTAAACTTGCATTAATGTAATCATATGTTGTTAAAAGACCTATTTTTGTATTTTCTGTTGTTTGACATTCTATGCTACCATCATTTATAGTAGCGCTTAAGTTCCTTTTATTTGTACATAAATCAAAATTTATCAAATTAACTTTTAGGTCTTTTGATAAGCTATTGTATATTTGGTTTAGTGAATCCTTAATCCTACTTAAAGAATAATTATTGATTCCTATATTTGAATCACTTTCAGTATTATATCTATCATCCCATTTAATAAAATATTTATCATCAGATTCGTTTACTAAATCTAAAGTTATAAATATATTACCATTTGGATCTATTTTTATTATTCTATAAACTTCATTAACTATTTTCAAATAATTATTTATACTTTCTCCTCTAAAACTTAAAGTCTCATTTTGATTATACAATCCTGAACCACTAGTTACTACTAAATTATCTTTTTTTATCTGATCTCTTAATAAACTAGTAGTAAATGAATTACATGTAAGATATGTTTGATAATCAAAGTCACCATTATTATATGTTACTTCAACACGTCCCTTACAAGTTTCATCTTTTGTATATTTTTTAATACTTTTCATGTATTTACCATTAACTAAAGTTGTCTCATCAACAACTGAAGTCTTTGAAGACTCAGTAGGTAATTTTCCTAAATTATCCTGATAATAAGAATAAGCAGCTTTACTCATAATAATTTCCATATCTTCATAAGACGTTTTTCGATTAATAATTGCAACAATTATTGCAATTATAATTATTAATATAATAAAACCTATTAAACCTATTCCTAATAGTTTAATTTTCTTTTTACTTTCATCATCCATATTTCTTAAATTATCTAAAAATTCACTCATTTTATCACCTATTCTTTTGTATTTTAAGTATATCAAAAACAAAAAAAAGAAGCAATATTTTATTGCTTCCCAACGTCATTACTAGTGTCACAACTTGAAGGGGATAAAATACATGTTTTACATATATCATAATCAGCTTTTGCTCCACTATTTGCAAAGTCTACAATTAATCCCATTACAATTCCAACTAATGTTGGCACAAAGAATACTGCTACAGCTGCAATCGCTCTAATACCTAAGGATTTAGCTGCTTTTTTAATTTCATCATCTTTTGATGCCATTACTGCTTTAGAAAAATCCATAACTCCAAATATAATTAATAAAATTGGTAAAACTATCTTTACAATCATAAATACCCAACCTACTATTTGCCATACAGATGCAGTTGATTTACAAAAATCTAAGTCAGTTGTTGTAGAATTTTTGTTACTATTATTTTTGTTCTTATTTAAATTTTCAACAGTTTTATTTGCTTCAGTTTTATCAAGTTTGGCATTACAAGGTGCCATACAAGCATCATATGCTTTAGTTTTATTCTTTTTTACTTTACCATTTTTATTTTTAAATTTGTCACATTTAGCGATACAATTTTTATAAGTTTTACTATTTTTAGAAACAGCATAAACATTTGTAAAACTTAATGTAGAAACAATCGCTAACAACATTATTAAAATTTTAAATTTTTTCATACCATGACCTCACCTTAATACTATTTAAGTATAACAAAGTATAAAAAAAAAAGCAATATTGCTTTTTAGTTTAAACTACCATTAGCTTTATCAGCAGCAGCTTTACATGAACTCTTATTTGGATTAACTAAACAATCTTTACAAATGTTATAATCTTCTTTCATTTTGTCACTGAATGCACTTACAAGTCCCATTACAATCCCAACTAATGTTGGTACAAAGAATATAACAACAGCAGCTAAAGCTCTCATACCTAATGATTTTACAGCCTTCTTAATTTCATCATCTTTTGATGCAACTACTGCTTTTCCTAAATCAATCATTCCTAAAATAATTAAAATAACTGGAATAACGATTTTAAAAATCATTAAAATATACCCTATAACTTGGAAAATATTAGCTGAATCATAACAGAAACCAGTTGATCCACCTACTGCTAAAGTTAAAAATAAATTACTCATAACTTATACCTCTTCTCTCTATGTATTAATTTTATTATAGTAAAAAAGTTATGTCAAGTATTAAGACTTAAATATGCCAAATAATTTACTACCTCTTGACTCTTCATTGTCACTTTCTAGACGACTAAATCCTAATTTTACTAAGAATTCATCAACAGCAGCACTTTTATCAAGCTTATCATCAAGATAAGGCATATTATAAAATACCCTACTTTTTGACTCATATTCAAAATCAGCAACATCTCTATCATTTAAGATACTACGATTTAATACCACTTTTTTATCTTTTAATTTTTCAAATGCTTTATGATCTTTTCTTATTAATTTATTTAATTTAATTAAACCAGGCTCTATTAAATAAATAACTTCAGTACAAGAACTGATTGGACCTTTATCATTTAAGTCTACTAAAATAACTTCATTTCCAGAATTAGTAGCAATAAATGATGGAAGGTCTAAAGCAGTAGTTGTTTTTAAAGTTTTATCATTAAAATACATAAAATCATTGCTATCAACTTCTACTGCTACAACTTGATAACATTTTTCCAAATGCTTTTTTAATAAATAAGTAAGAGTTGTTGAACCAGCATGGTTAGTAACATTTTTAATACCTATAACACGTAAACCTAAGCGATTATAATTAGGTTGTGAAACACCTGTCTCAGGAGTTGATACAGGAATATTACTTAATTGGTGATAACTAGCAACATCTTTATAACTATTAGGGTTATCTATTAAAAACTTAACAGCATCGATATTTCTTGTAAAATTATAAATTCCCATTGAAACTAATTGTGACAAAAACATTGGGGAATTAACAATTTCTGAATCATCAAGTAATAAAATAATTTTATTCATGTCAAGACCTACAGATAATTGTTGAAAAGTATTAATATCTTGATAATTTTTTATAGCTGTAACATCTATAATCATTTTATTAAAGAAGAAATTAGTAAAATTAGATACAATTTCTTCAACATCAAATTCTCCATTAATACTCTTAATTACATCAATATCTAAATTTGCTAATAAAGATTGATATTTATTTGAAATAATTACATTCATATATTTTACCTCTTTTCTTCTTTTTTATTCTCTTATACATTTAATTCTTGTATTTCTATCATTACATGAACCATCTGCTGGATAATTGACATCTTTTGACTGTCCATCAACATCAAAAGTAAATATGTTACCGATAACTGGCAAATTGAATCTAAAAAACAATTTTACTTTGTAATGTGCTCTGTATTTAAAATTTTTCGCAGGACTTGTTACTTTTGTAAGACAATAATAATACTTTTTATTTTTAGAACTGCTATTTACATACTCAAAAGTATGACTAGATAAAGATGCTACTCCATAACTTCCTTTTTCACAATAACCTGTAGTTCCATATCCACTATAAGATAAATAATTATTAATTAGTTCTACAGAATTTTTAGTAATACCTTCATTTTTTTCAACAAATGATATAACTTCATTTTTTACTCTAAAAGCCTTTGAATAATTCATAGAAAGTGCTAAAAATGCTACAAACACAAACATAATAACAATTACAAGTTGTGTAAGCCAAGTTCCACCTATTACTTCTCTCATTTAATCACCTTCTACTCTTAGCATTACTAATATTATATAATGGCTTTGTATCTCCTTTAATATTAAAGCCAAACAATTGATGTAAAACCGGTAAGTCTAATTGATAAAATACTTTAACTTTGTAATAAGAAACATAAATAAACTCACCATCAATGGCATTTTTATATGTTTTATCTGCTTTAACTTCCGTTAAACAATAAGAATAATTACTTCCAGAAGAATTTGAAACACACTTACCATTACGATTACATCCATATTCATATCCTTCACAACTACCAGTTGTTCTATATCCAACTTCACTTAAATATGATGTAATATTATTTATTGTTTCGTCAGTATTGTTTGTATTACTAATATTTTTTATTCCACCATTACGCTCTATTTCGTTAATTATTTTATCTTTAACATTAAATGCTTTTGAATAGTTAATAGATAAACACATATAACCAGCAAAAAGCAATACAAAGAAAATAACTAAATTAAATAACCAAGTTCCACCTATTGCCTCTCTCATTACATCACCTTATCCATTAACCCTTCCATGGGCATTTAAATTCATTTCCTTTCTTCTCGCCTTTTTTGTCTACAACATAGCAAGTTGCCATTTTACACTTATTATTTTTATTTTCACAAGTACAAATAGCATCATTACATTTTGCATTTCTATCAAAATTATCACCTATTAAAGGCCATATAACAGTATAGAAAAAGGCAGCAAGGATTCCTACTGCTATTACAATAACTACTGTCATATTAAGCTCTCCTGTTGCCTCTTTCATTAAATTACCTTCCTAATCTTTATTACCTTGAAATCTACAAGTAAATGCTTTACTTGTTTTTCCATTTTCATCTATTGTAGTACAATTTGTACAAGTAGTTTGTCCACCATCAGTTGTACAACTATCTTGAGCACATTGTGCATTTGCACATTTTGTACTACTAGTTATACTAGATTTAATATTAGGCCAAACAAAAGCATAGAAAAATGCTGCTACAGCTGCTATTGCAACTACTGTTACAACTGTCATATTTAATTCTCCAGTCGCTTCTTTCATAAATAAAATTCCTTCTTTCTTTATCTTTATTTTTACATACTATTATTATAACTATCTTTTTAATAAATATCAACTTTTTTAAAATAGCTTTTTAATTACTTTACATTAAATTTAAAAAAATCTCTTTTATAAAAGAGATAATTTAAGATATTATAAATTCATCATTTGTAATACTGCAAATATTAAAAGTATCATAACTCCTAAACCTGTAGTAATTAACATTGACATTGTTTTGCTTTCCATCTTATCTAATCTATTTTTATAACGTGTTTCACGTGCTTTTTGTTGTAAATTAGATATTGTTTTTGAGAATGTTAATAATTGCTCTTGTTTATGTTCTTGTTTACCTAAACTTAAACGATATAGAAGTCTCATCATTCTCATTGAATCTCTAACTGGATATTGTTTAGCAAAATTCATATATGGATCTATTTTATCGTTACCAGCATTGATTTCATTAATCATTTCTTGAAGCCCTTCTCTAAATATTTCAGGAGCATCAGATATTGATTTACCTATTGCAACAGGTACTGTATAGTGTTGAATCAATATTTCTAAACTTTTTAAGTAGTGTGGTAACATTGAATCTATTTCACTCAAATGTTTTTTATAATATTTTTTCATGCTACTATAACCAGACTTAAACATTAAATAAGCTGCAATTAATGAAACTAAGAATGTTGCATAACTGAAGTTAGAAATAAAGATAAATAAGCATAATACTAATACTATTCCAGCATTTTGAACTCTCTTAGTAAATAATATGTCTGGATTAACACCATCACCATATCTAGCTTTTACTAAAAAATCCCAATCGTCTTCTTTTAATTTTCTAAAATATTCAGTATTATCAGTAATAAACCTATTAGCGTTAATTCTTCCAGTATAATTTAAAACAAATAATATAATTGCTGCTAAAATAACTATTTCTATATGCATAATTACTCAACCCCCACATCTTCATTGTAGAATTTTTCACCAGATAATAAGAAATAAGCATTAATTATTATTATTAAATGTAATATTATTTGAACATAAAACATATCTAATAGTTCAATATATGAATCCGTTCCTAATAAAAATTGCATTGCAAGTACTAGAAAGAATAATGCAACACCAAATGTTAAGAATTTTCTATGGAATTCTACTCTATCCATTTGGTCTCTATAAACACCTTCTACTAAAGCATCTATATCCATTGCCATATTTTCTAATGCTTCTCCTGAATCTTTAGCACCTTCTTTAGTAATTTGTAAAAACAATTGATTCATATTTTTTACCATATAGAATGGATATTTAGCATTAAAATATTCAATAGATTCATCAATTGTACCATTTTGATAAGACATATCAATCATAGTTTTAACATCTTGTAAAACTGGATCCAGTAGGATACCAGAATCTCTAACACCTTCTAAAGATTTAACAAATGATTGAGTAGTATTAAATTCCATTATAACGTTAGTAGTATATATTTGAATTTGTTCAAATATATATTCACTATATACTTTTTGACATCTTAAATATGCTAAATAAGGAATAAAAGCTATAGCTATTATTACATAAATTATAGTTATTAAAACGTTGTAAAAATACAAATATGATATAACTCCAGCAAACCCACCAATTATACCTATTTGTATTGCATATTGCTTTGCTGTGTATTCTCTTCCTAATTCTTTAGTTTTTTGTCTAACTTCTTTAAAAGAATATGGAGCGTATTTTTCATATGCATTTTGTACAGAGGTAATAAAGAATTTATAAACATTTTCACCTTTATTTAATCTATAAGAAACTACATATATGGCAATTGCTAATAATAATATAAGTACCATTACTATACCTCTCTTCCTTATTCTATATAATATCTAATACATCTATATTACTTATATTAGATATATTATTTATTTGATTATTATTTTGATTTGTAGGAACACTGTTGATAACAGTAGGGTTTTCCACAGTAGAATTAATAGGTTTTACTTCCACCTGTTGATTAACAGGAGCTTTATCAACAGTTTTTATTTCATTAGAAGTGGTTGGTGTTTGTTCTTCTAATGGATTTTTTAAATTATTTGTTGATTTTTTTTCTGTTACCAAGTGGAATGGATCATCACCTAAATCAATTCCTTGAATACTACAATAATCTTTTAAATGTTGTGTTGGATTATTGAAACTCATTGTTCCATCCAAACTTTTTTTATAAATTTCATTTGTACATGGTTTATTATCATCATCAACATAAAATTCACAAACTTCAAGTATTTCACGTTGAAATCTATTATATTTTTTACTCATGTAACCTTTAACATATATTCCTAATTGAACATATCTATGAATTGAAGATAAGAATTGATCTGTATCTTGACTTGATTCAAGTAGTGAATACATACGCATTGGAATACTTGCTGCTTTGTCAGCATGAATTGTTGACATGATATGGTGTCCAGAAGATATTGAGTTACGGATTGCAAGTACTGCCTCAGCACTACGAACCTCGGCAAGTAATATCCATATTGGGTTTTGTCTCATACATGTAACAAGTACATCAGTATAAGATGCAATATTATTAGTTTTCATTGCAACAATATCACGATGTGGATAAATTCTATCTAAGTGTAGCTCTAATGTATCTTCTATAGAAATGATTTTTTCATCCTCTCTTGTATTACTTGCAAGGTATTTTACTAACTCTGTTTTTCCTGAACCAGTTTCACCACTTACTATAATATTACAACGAGCATGAACACAATCAATTAAGAAGTTAAGTAAATCTTCTGTTACATAATCTTCTCTTAATAATTTTTCTTTATTTAAACGAATTTTAGCAGGTGTTTTACGAATTAATACTGCTATTCCATTAGTAGCGATTGATTCATGAACGAAATTTAAACGTAACTCTGTACTTTCTGCATCTAGAAAAGGATGAGCCATATTAAATGTTTTACCCATTACGTTAGAACATTGAAATGCTAATTTTTCCATTAGTGCATTATTAACTTCTGGTCTTTCAACTTTATAAACACCTTTAGTTAGTGTTTTCAAAAATACTTGACCATTATTACTATAAGAAATATCGGTTACATTATCATCCATCAAAAATTCATTTAATGGCCCAAAATCTAGCTGAGAGAATATAGCATCATTCATAAAATCACCTCCTTTTTTATTCTTTAAATCTTATTAATCGTTATTATTATTGTTGTTTGTAGTATTATCATTATTTGTATTACTGTTATTTGGAGTATTAGTTACAACATTATCAGGGATTGTTGCTGTTTTAGATAAGATAAAGTTCTTAATATAATCTGATGCAACTGAAGTTTCACCAGGATTAGCAGAATATGATGCATTTCTTGGAACAGGTAATATATCTACTCCACCAGAAACATATCCAGCTTTCATTAATAATAAGTACATATCATCAGGTACTGCAAATAATAATTCTGCAGGTGTTCTTGATTCTACTGTAGTTTCAAAAACATGATTTCCTTGACTATCTTTTACAGCTAATACTTCAATACTTTCAATTAATTTACCAAATATAATTTTTCCACTATCATCAGTAGCTTTTAAATATAAATCAATATAATTACCAGGGTATATTGAGTTTCCATATGTATCATGTAAATCTACAGATAATGAATAAATTGTATATCCATCTGGAATATTTGCAAATGCAGAATCAGGCATTTCTGATTCAGTCATTATAGCTGATGTATAGAATAAACTATTTGCAGGGATAGTTACTCCATAAGCAGCATAATTATTGATTATTTGACTAGCATTTTGTATTAAGTTAGGACTATTGCTAACTAAACTACTTGATACCTCCATATAACCAATCATATCTTCTGTAATTTGAGTTCTTGAAGATATTTCTACTTTAGCATAAGGTACAGTAACAGGTTTAATAGCTTGTTTTACACGCCAATTATAGCCAATGTATATAACTAATACACCGGCTATAACTCCTAAAATTGTTACTGTATTCTTATTACCTAAAAATCTTTTAATTGTTGTTAATAAATTTGCCATTATTTCCTCCTTTTTATTCTTAATTACCAGTTGGTGTTATAGCTTTATCTCTTGAAGACTCTAATATAGCATCAACTTTGTCAACTAATTTGAAATTCTTAGCATTACCATTAATTGTAAAAGTATTTGATGTACTAGAAACTTTTACACTAACCTTTGGTGGTGCTTCATATATATCATAAAAATCAACTGTATATGTATTTGTTATACTTACGTTTTCAGAAAATCTTCTTAAAAAGCTTTCAACAAATTTTTCTCTATTAATTTTAAGTTCATCATGTTCTCTATAATATGCTAAATCTACTGCATCCAACATAGAGGCTTCTGTGACTTCTTTTATTAAATAATAATCTTGAGTACTAGAAGTTGTAACATTAGATATCATCATCATGACTACTGTAATAAATACACCTAAAACTATTAACCAGTATCCCCAATAAACTTCTTTCATTAATTAGTCACTCCTCTCTTATTTCCAAGATGAATCATCTTCATAATTAGTCCATTTATCATTTCTTTTATTTTCAGCTTTTGTATTTTTCTTAATCCAATCTAAGAATGAACTCTTACATTGAACACCATTAGTACATTTTAATGTATCATTACTATATCCACCAACAGGAATATTGTCAACAGAAGTTTCTCTGTTTGCTTTTGCATTATACTCCCTTATATCACTCATAACTTTTGGTGATAAAGTATAAGAATATTGTGCTGTCTTATATGCTTCTTGACCTTTTTCTTGAATTTCATCTAGAGTAGCATTAGCTTTTTCAGCTTTTGGATTTACTGAACTATTTGTATTCCAGTTATAACCTGTTTCAGTACTATCTGTATTAGGGAATACGTCATTTAATGAAACTTGTTTATAACCGAACGCTAAATCTCCATCATTCCATGTACATCCTACACAGCTAACTACACAATCATCGCATTCTTTATATTTACAAATTTTATCTTCAACATAACAATTTGGTGAATCTTTTGGACATACACACTCTACTTCACATTCAGGACAATCATTAATGGAATATTGACAAGTATATTCATTATCTCCAACATTTGTTGTAACTTCAGATTTATATAATGAACAACTTTCACCCATAATTCTATTATCGGCTGTACAAGACCCGTCAGCACCAATATTTGAATATTTTGCATCATTTCCGGCAACACCAATATTTGATATTTTCAAATAATAATTGTAAAGTTTATTTTTTTCATCATTTGTATTATGTTCTAATGCTACTGGTAATACATATCCTAATTCGTTACAATTTCCAGCAATAGGGCTATCGCAATTTGATTTTAATGAAATGGTTCCAACACCAGAATAAGTATAAACTTTCTTTGTAGAGTCAGCAAATGTTTTACTTTTTTCAACATATTTAGCAACATAATTGTCAGTTAGATCTATTTTAGAATTTTGAGTACTTGCGGCTTCCTTCTTTATATATAAATATGGAACTGTTTGTGTTTTATTAGAATAATCATCAGAAGCTGAGTTTTCATCAACTATCCCAATTTCATTTTTAGAGAATATTTCTTTTGTAGAATCAGTTTTGACAGTTCCAGATAACTCACCCTTCATCAGATCATTATAAACTTCATCATAGCTAAAATCAATTTTAGGATCAAAACAATAAGAGTTAGTCCATTCAAAACATGATTTATAGTCATTTATATAATTATATAAATCTTTAAATAAAGTACTGCTTGATGGATCTACTGCATTCCATGCACTATCTACATCATATTGCGCTGCCTTTTCTTCTTTAGTGATTTCTTTTTTCCTAGTTCCACATGTATAAGCAGATCCTTTTTTACTACAAGAACTTTGAGATGCATCATTCATTTCATCTTCCCAATCAACATGTAAAGAAGTTGTGAAAGCTGAACAGCTTTTTACACCACCAGTATCACTATTAAAAGTGCACTCCCATATTTTATAAGATATTACTTCTCCTAAATATTTATTGTGTGTTACAGTTCCAGATGAAGTTGCGATACCCTTAGCATCACATACACTATTACTGCAATTAACTGGATCTATATTAGCCCCCTCAACTGATTCTTTTTCAGCTTTTATTTTTAAATAATTATTGTATTTTTCAATTATTTCTTTTTGTTTATTTATCATATTTTGAACATATTTAGAACGTTTTATTTCAGAAGTATAACATGTTCTTGAACCAGAAATTTTTATGTTTTCACCATTAGGATTTTTTTCTGACCAATTATTTTTTAATTTAAAATATTTTCCGCTCTTAGCAGTAATTAAACCTGGGAAATTATAGTTTACACTCTCAGTACAATATACTTCACAATAACTATTTTTACTTAATTTAACACTCGTTTTATCACGGTGTTCACTTGAAATTTCTGTTTTTTTACTATAAGAATTACTGTCGTCTTTCTTTTGAATATCTTTTCCACAATATTTCTTATAATTTCCAGAAGTTATACATTTTTTTATATTTTCACTATCTTTAACATAATAATTTGTTTTACCATCTTTTTTACAAGCACCGTCTAAATCAGTTGTACCACTACAGTTACATTCTTGATCTGGAATATTGATTACTGCTGAACCAATAAAACCAGTTCCAGATGTATCAGGCGTTCCAGGTGTTCCTGGAGTTCCGTCAGTACCTGGAGTTCCATCAGTTCCAGGTGTTCCAGGAATTAATTGTGTTTTTGTTTTAGTATCTGTTGTATATCCAATATAATTTTGATTACCTGGGCATTCAAAGAAATACCACTCTTGAGAACCAGGAGTACTAGGTGTTCCTGGAGTCCCAGGTGTTCCTGAAGTACCAGGTGTTCCATTGTTTCCAGATGCATTACCATAAACATAAATTGTAGGAGTAGCACCTTCACATTCTTCTATTACTCCAGAAATTGATATAGTACAAGTTGAACCATTACAATTTTTAGAATTAATATTATTACCTGATGATATTTTTATATCTGTTATAGTACTATTAGCAGTAACTTGAACTTCCGCAGTATATCGACCATTGCTAGAAGTAGAACTAATTATATGAGCTTCAACATTAGAACTTCCATCAACAGGCAATAAAGTATAATTTTTTTGTAATGATGATGCTAATGTATATGCTGCCTTTCCAGCAGAACTTAAATTATTATAATTTACTTCATACTGTGCTCCTGGTTTCTTGTTATTTAAAACAGTACCATCAGTCCATACCCTGTATGCAGCAACTTTGGCATGTTCATCACTTATGCTTTGAATAGTATTTAAAGCTGGACTAACAATTTTTTTAATTGTACATTGATTAGAATTTGTTATATTATGATGTCCATGTCCAACACAATAAATCATCAAACTACAATTTGTAGAACCCTGAAGTTGACCATCTGGATTACCAGCAGATGTTTGATCAATCATTTTAAATTCACAGGATGCATTTACACTTATTATATTAAAAATTAATGCTACCACTAAAAATATTATTTTTTTACCAAAACCCTTTTTCATATTAATCTTCTCCTTTTTCTAATAACTAGTAACACCACAATAATTACCCCTACTATTCCAATTATAGAAAAAACTAGTACCCCTTTTTCTTTAAAAAATATTTTTATTTTATTTAAAAATGAATTTTTCTGACTTTTTTCTTGCTTATTATCTTTATTTTTTTCTTCAGTATATTTTTTTGACATTTCATCAAATTTAATTAAATCAATGTCACTTGATGCTGTAGTAAATTCCTGACAATACTCAAATTCAGGGTTATTCTGACAAAATGAAGTTTCTGAATAATAATTATACCTTGGAATTAACAAATCTATTGTTCTTAAATCTGTACCTCCACATTCACCATCCGTTGCTCTTATATTAATAGTATAAGTTATTAAATTTTTAGCAGAATTTGTCCACAAATCAACTGAGCCATTATTTGTATCTGCATATGTAATTGTTCTAGTTTGACCTAAACTATTTGTAACTTCTGCTATTAAATCATTAGTTAAGTTTAATAATTTTACCTTAAAACCTTTGACATAATATTCTGTCATATTTGGATTGCCATTTTCATCAAATGTTCCATCATAATATTTTTCACCACTATCAATATCAACCGCCTCATAAGTTGCTTTTACAGTAGATGCAATATTATTAAGTTCAACCTGTTTTTCATAACTACATTCTGCAGCATTAACGTTGACTGCAAAACAAAATGACAGCAAAGATACTAAGATATACTTTGCATTTTTTCGCATAATATCACCAACCTAAATTTCTATGGTCTTATTGTAGCACAAGAACATAGTATTTTCAAGTAAATATCTATTAATAAATAATGCAAAATAATTGCTTAGATTAATGATTTATGATATATTTTTAATGGTGATAGTATAATGAAAAATAAATTAATAATAACAGGTGTAATTTTAGCAATAATTGCAATTTTTGGAGTTTTTTATTTTGCAAGTAAAACAAGTAATAATGTTAAAAATGATGGTAATATAGTTTATATTGATGTAGATGAACTGGAGAAAAAAATAAATAATAAAGATTCATTTGTTTTAGTATTTACTCAAGATGGTTGTAGTCATTGTGAGTCTTATGCTCCAGTGTTAAAAGAAGTAAGTAATAAATATAATATTAAAATCTATGATTTAAATTTAACTAAAGTAAAATCTACTGATATTGCAAAAGTTAATGCTATTGCAAGTATCAGTGGTACCCCTACTACTGTATTTTATAAAAATGGTGAAGAAGAAACTACATTAAATAGAATTAGTGGTGATACTACTTCTGATAAACTTATAGCTAAATTACAAAAACTTGGATATATTAAGGGAGAATAAAATATGAAAGAAAAAATAAAAAACTTTTTAATTGGAATATTAGTATTTTTATTATATTTTAAGGCATTACCAATAATACTTGGTTTAATCTTTGGTCCTAATTTTAAGTCTTCTTCTAAAATGGTTAGTAATATTTACTTATCTTTAGCAGAAATAATTATATTCTTAATTTTATTCTTTATATTTAGAAAAACAATTGTTAATGATGTAAAAAAATTTAAAACTGATTATAAAAAGAATTTAGATACGGGATTTAAATATTACTTTGTTGGATTTTTAGTAATGGTTACTTCTAATTTAGTAATTAATCTTATTAGTGGTGGTCTTCCAACTAATGAATCTGTAAATCGTGAATATTTAAAAATGTATCCCCTTTATTCTGTTATAGCAATGGTCTTTGTTGGACCATTAGTTGAAGAAATAGTATTTAGACTAGGTTTTAGAAAAGCTTTTAGTAAATGTTTACCTTATTGTATATTTTCAGGACTACTTTTTGGAGGACTTCATGTTTATACTGCTTTTGAAGGAATGCAATTTGCTGAAATGCTAAAAAACTGGATTCAAGTTCTTTATATTATTCCTTATAGTGCTTTAGGATGTGCTTTTGCTAAAGCTTATTATGAAACTGATAATATTTGTACAACAATGTGTATTCATATGTTACACAATGCCCTAACAGTATTTTTAATACTTGTAGCAATGTAAGGTGAATTATGAAAAAGAAGAAAATTATAAGTTTTTTAATTTTTATAGTATTAGTAATAGTTTGTTTTGTTTTATATGCAAGATATATTGGAACGACTGGAGTTAAAGTAATTGAAACTCAAGTTGTTGATAACGATATTCCAACTTCTTTTGAAGGATTTAAAATAGTAGAATTTGCTGATATCCATTATGGCAATACTACTTCATTAAAAGATATAAAACTACTGGTTAATAAAATTAACCAGTTGAAACCAGATTTAATTATCTTTGCTGGAGATTTATTTGATAATTCAATTAAAATAACAGAAAATGATGTTAATTCTTTAAAAGAAGAACTTAGTAAAATTGATAATACTGTAAATAAATATGCTGTTAAAGGTGATCAAGATTATAGTAATTTAACTGATTTTGAAACCATATTTAAATATGCTAATTTTACTATTTTAGATAATTCTAATGAACTAGTATATTATAAAAACACTGTTCCAATTAAAATAGTAGGAACAACATCTATTTTAAAAAGTAAAATAGATTATAATAGTGCCTTTACTATTTTAGGTGATGAGAATGATTATTTTACGATTTTAATTGCTCATGAACCTACTATAGTAAATAAAATAAAAGATTATAAAGTAAATGTTTTATTTACTTCTCACTCTCTTGGAGGATTAATTAATATTCCTTTTGTTGGTGGTTTAATTCATTTAAAAGGCTCTGATAATTATACTAAAGGGGTATATAATGTTGGTAATATAAAAATGTATGTTAATAGTGGTATTGGTACGCAAGATTATAAATTTAGATTTAATAATCGTCCAAGTATTGATTTATTTAGACTTTATAACAATTAAAAAAAGACTTGTTTTTGAAAGTCTTTTTTTATTAGCAAACACATTCTATATAAGTATCAGTTAAGCATTTTATACAACAAACACAACCTAAGTCAATTGTGAAGAATGAGTTTGTTGCTATATATGGATTAATACTTGCAGTATCAGGATTATCAGCAAGCACTCTACATGTACAGCAATTTCCATCTACTTTTTCTACTCTAAATACGCATGAACATAATTGTCCTTCAGCATTAGTTGCTGGTAAATCTTTAGTTGTTGGCATGCTAAGCGGTGTACTATTTGAACAACATGTATATAACATTATTGGTCTTGTATTACAAATTAAGCAATTTGGACCTCCTCCTAAAGATGGTCTGTCACATGAATCCAAACAACTGTCAGGACATGCATTTTGTTGTAATACTAAAATAACGTTTAATATTTCAGCAATACAACTAGAACTTGATTTATTATTGTTATTGCACATATCTTTCACCCTTTCATGTATTCTCATTATTAATTTATGTTAAATTTCCAAAATAGTGATTGTTTTAGTTATTTCTTTTTTTTTATATTTATAGTATAATTTTAATAGGTGATAAAATGGATAAGGTAATAGAATATGGTATTATCATTTTAGCTTTATTAATTATTTCATTAATAGTCATTAAATTAATGAAAAAAGACTTTAGTGTTGAAGCTAATAAGTTAATTGGATACCTTGGTGGAAAAGATAATATTATTAATGCTGAATGCAACATGTCACGTTTCAAAGTTATTTTAAAAGATATTTCAAAAGTTGATAAAGACGCCATTCAAAAACTTGGAGCTAAAGGAATAGTTGAAATTGATAATCAATTAAAAATAATTTTTGGCAAAGATGCAAGAGTATTAAAAAAATATATTGATGAAATCATATAAAAATATAGCGAAAGCTATATTTTTATATTTGTTCTATATCTAAAATGTTATCTATATTAATTGCTTCATTATCCATTGTTAATAAATAATTATTCTTTCTACCCACAATAGTTTTGGTAAATGTCTTATCATATGTCGTAATCTTAACCTTACTTTTATAAACAAAATTAGAAGAATTAAATATATCAGATATTTTTCTACCTATATTTCTAACGTCATTTATTTCGCTCTTCTTTTCTTCTTCATAAAAGATATCCTGTGAATTATTAATTTTTTTGTCTATCTTATTAGCAAATACTTTTGGTAATTCTTTATTCATAGTAACACCTCACTATATTCTATGATAAAAGTCCAAATATGAGACATAATAATTGTATGAAAAAAATATTAAATAAGAAAAACTTAATATTATTTGTTCCTCTAATAATACTCATGGTTATTAGTTTTTTAACCATGTATAATTCTAGATATATTTCTAAAATATATGTAAATCATTTAAATAAGCAAATGATTTGGTACTTTATTTCTATTATAATTATTTTATTTCTTCCAAATATAAAATTGTTATTTAAATTTTCTAATATAATTTACTTATTTAATGTTTTATTACTTTTATTAGTCTTAAAATTTGGAAATACTGTTAATGGGGCAAGAGCTTGGTTTAACCTTGGTTTCATTGCTTTTCAACCAAGTGAATTTATGAAGCTAAGTTATACTTTATATTTAACTACTATTATAAAAAAATATAAAAGAAAAAATATCAAAACTGATTTTATTTTCTTGTTAAAAGTTTTAATAATATTTTTAATACCAAGTATTTTAATATTCTTAGAACCTGATACTGGAGCAATTATTTTTTTAGGAATTATTACTTTATTTATGTTATTTTCATCAGATATTAGTAAATGGTGGTTTTTATTAATTTTTATTTTAGTTGCTTTATTTATAAGCTCATTTTTCTATTTATTTTATTTTAAACAAGATACTTTAATTAATTTAATTGGTACAACATTTTTTTATCGAATGGATCGAATATTTAATTTAAAAAATAATATGCAACTTAATAATGCTTTAATTGCTATTGGTAATGGAAATATTTGGGGATATGGAATTAATAAGGCAAGTATGTATATCCCTGAAGCCGCTACTGATTTTGCTTTTTCTGTTGCTGTTAGTAGTATGGGTTTTATTTGTAGTTTAGTTATAATTATATGTTATTTTATAATTGATACATATTTTATTAATTCTATTTTTAAAACAAAAAATAAAACCACTAAGTTATTTACTAGTGGCTTTATAAGTGTTTTTATTTTTAGTCAATTATACAATATATTTATGAACATTGGATATCTTCCAATAATGGGAATATGTCTTCCATTTTTATCGTATGGTGGTTCATCATTAGTAGTATTCTCTCTTTATATAGCAATTATCTTAAGATTAAAAACTAATAATATCTAGGATAATAATAACTATATGATGAATAACCATAAGGATAATTATAATTAGGGTAATATGGTTGATTTACATATACAGGTCTTGGTCTTGTTAACCCAACTGCTGCTCCACCTGTTACTGCACCGACTAAAAAAGGAAAGAAAAATTGTCTGTCTTCATATTGATAATTATTTGGATACATAATAAAAACTCCCTTCTTATTTTATAATATGTCTAGGAGTTTTTTTCATTATTTATATAAGCCTAAGAAATATTTTTTCTTTCCTTTTTTTATAATTACTACTTCTTTATCAATAGCGTTATGTTTTGTAACAAGATAGTTTTCATCAGTTATTTTATCATTGTTTATACTAATGGCATTGCCATTTACTAGTTCTCTTGCTTCTCTTTTACTTGAACATATTTTATTATTAACAAGTAAGTCAATGATATTTATATCTTCATTTATAACGAATGAAGGAACATCTTTAAAATTATCTTTAAGAGTTTTAGCATCTAATGTTTTTATTTCATCAGTAAATAATGCTTTACTGATTTTTTTGGCTTTTTCATATTCTTCACTTCCGTGTAAGAAAGTTATTACTTCACGTGCTAAAGCTTCTTGAGCAATTCTTAATTCTGGAGCTTTATTATGTTCAATTTCAATTTTTTCTATTTCTTCTTTAGTAAGGAAAGTTAATTTCTTTAAATAATCAATTACACATATATCACTTGAATTTATTAAATACTGATATAATTCATAACTTGATGTTTTATTTTTATCAAGCCATAAAGCATTACCTTCTGTCTTACCAAATTTAACCCCATTTGCATCTAAAACTAGTGGCATTGTCATTCCATATAATTCTTTATCTAATTTCTTACGAGCAAGTTCAATTCCTGTTGTAATATTACCCCATTGATCAGATCCAGCTACTTGTAGTGTAACACCTTTTTGTTCATACAATGTAACAAAATCTAATCCTTGCATAATTGTATAAGCAAATTCACAGAATGTTATTCCTGATTCCAATCTTCTTGAAATAATATCTTTATCAAGCATATAATTAACATTTATATATTTTCCCCAATCTCTTAAGAAATCAATAGTACTTATATTTTTAGTCCAATCATAGTTATTAACAACCTCAAAGCCAAATATTTCTTTAGCTTGTTTAGTAAGTCCCTCTACATTATGTTCTACTTCCTCAGGTGTTATCATAGGTCTTTCTTTAGATGGTTTTGGATCCCCTATAAGTCCTGTAGCACCTCCAATAAGTAAAATTGGTTTATGACCATATTTTGCAAGTCTGGTAGCTATTAAGAATGATGAAAAATGCCCTATATGCATTGAATCAGCAGTTGGATCTGTACCAATATAAAATGTTAATTTTTCATTGTTTAATTTATCTTCAAGTTCAGGACTTGAAATATCCTTTATTAATCCTCTATATTTTAAATCTTCAAATAATGTCATAATTTCTCTCCTTTTTTAAACTTCTACTATTTTTAATTTTTAATATTTGCATTTTTAATTTATCAAAATCAGTAACTTGATACAATTCTAATGCTAATTGATAAGTTTCACTTGAAAAAGCAAAATCACTGTTTAATAAAATTATATCTTGATATTCACTTTCTAATAAGAACGTAGCTATAAGATATGCAAGATAAAATCTTATTCCTTCAAAATTACTCTCTAAAGTATTTATATACACTGAGTAACCATTTTGATTATAAACTACTCTATAAAAATTATTTTCATGATTAATTAATTTAACATGAAATCCTGCTAATGTTAAAATACCTATTAAATTCAAATTAGAATTTTTCTCATCAACATTTAACAATATGTTAATTAAATTTCCTTTTCTATCCATTAACTTTTACCCTCCTAAAAAATAAAAAATTCATAAATCTAAGGACGGAAATTTCCGCGGTACCACCTTAGTTTATGAATTAACATACACTTTTGATTATAAAGCATCACCTTTTTAAGTTCATAAATTGTAATTTCATTGTTAATTGTTATTAGTTTTCACCAACCACTAACTCTCTTTAAACATTTATCAACAACTACTTTGATTTAATCATCACTTAATTAACAACAATATGATAACATTTAATAGATTAAAAAGCAATAAAAAAATACCCAATAAAGGGTATTTATAAACATAAAAAAAATGGCAACTTCCTATTTTCGCTTAACACTATCGTCGGCGTTTTAGGTCTTAACTTCTCTGTTCGGAATGGGAAGAGGTGTATCACCTAAGCTATCGTCACCAATAAGGATTTTGTCCTTTAAAAACTAGATAATATAGTTCTCAAACTATCAATAATAATTAAATAAGTTAAATCCTCGAGCTATTAGTACTGGTCAGCTCAACGTATCACTACGCTTCCACATCCAGCCTATCAACGTTGTAGTCTTCAACGGCTCTTACTTTACGAAAAATGGGAAAATTCATCTTGGAGGAGGCTTCCCGCTTAGATGCTTTCAGCGGTTATCCCGTCCATACATAGCTACTCTGCGCTGCAACTGGCGTTACAACAGATACACCAGAGGTATGTCCAATCCGGTCCTCTCGTACTAGGATCAGCTCTCCTCAATTTTCCTACGCCAACGACGGATAGGGACCGAACTGTCTCACGACGTTCTGAACCCAGCTCGCGTGCCACTTTAATGGGCGAACAGCCCAACCCTTGGAAGCGAATCCACCTCCAGGATGTGACGAGCCGACATCGAGGTGCCAATCACCACCGTCTATGTGAACTATTGGGTGGTATCAGCCTGTTATCCCCAGGGTAACTTTTATCCGTTAAGCGACGGCAATTCCATACTCTACCGCCTGATCACTATGTCCTGCTTTCGCACCTGCTCGACTTGTTGGTCTCGCAGTCAAGCTCCCTTATACCATTACACTCTTTGATTGATTTCCGACCAATCTGAGGGAACCTTTGAGCGCCTCCGTTACTCTTTGGGAGGCGACCGCCCCAGTCAAACTGCCCACCAGACACTGTCCTCCAACCGGATAACGGTCGCGAGTTAGAAATCAAGTAATTAAAGGGTGGTATTCCAAGGGTGACTCCGTATAAACTGGCGTCTATACATCAAAGTCTTCCACCTATCCTCTACAATAATTACCTAATTTCAATATCAAGCTACAGTAAAGCTCCATGGGGTCTTTCCGTCCTGTCGCTGGTAACCTGCATTTTCACAGGTATTAAGATTTCACCGAGTCTATGGTTGAGACAGTACCCAGATCATTACGCCTTTCGTGCGGGTCAGAACTTACCTGACAAGGAATTTCGCTACCTTAGGACCGTTATAGTTACGGCCGCCGTTCACTGGGGCTTCAATTCAATGCTTCGATGTTATCGACTTACGTCCATCTAACAAATCCTCTTAACCTTCCAGCACTGGGCAGGCGTCAGCTCCTATACTTCAGCTTGCGCTTTTGCAGAAACCTGTGTTTTTGGTAAACAGTTGCTTGGGACTATTCACTGCGGGTCTCCGAAGAGACCTCCCCTTATTCCGAAGTTACGGGGTCATTATGCCGAGTTCCTTAACCATAGTTCTCTCGCTCACCTTAGTATACTCTACTTGACCACCTGTGTTGGTTCTTGGTACGGGTACTTACAACATATCTTTAGAAGTTTTTCTTGGAAGCATAGACACAGAAGACTTAGCACTCCGTAGAGCGCGACGCCATCACACCTCAGCCTTATCGATATCACGGATTTTCCAATGCATCAACCTAAGTGCTTAGACCCAAATCCAATAATGGGCTCTTCTTATCTTTCTCCGTCACTCCATCAGTCTTGTAAGCAGTACAGGAATATGAACCTGTTGTCCATCGACTACGCTTTTCAGCCTCGCCTTAGGTCCCGACTAACCCAGGGAAGACGAACTTTACCCTGGAAACCTTGGTCGATCGGTGGGAAGGATTCTCACCTTCCTTACGTTACTCACACCGGCATTCTCACTTCTAAGCGCTCCAATAGTCCTCACGATCTATCTTCAGCGCCCTTAGAACGCTCCCCTACCATTTGTATAAATACAAATCCACAGCTTCGGTTATATGTTTAGCCCCGGTACATTTTCGGCGCAGAGACACTCGACTAGTGAGCTATTACGCACTCTTTAAAGGATGGCTGCTTCTAAGCCAACCTCCTAGCTGTTCGTGCGACTCCACATCCTTTCCCACTTAACATATAATTAGGGACCTTAGCTGGTGGTCTGGATTGTTTTCCTCTCGCGTATGGACGTTATCACCTCATACACTGACTCCCGGATCTACAAACCATGGCATTCGGAGTTTGATTATACTCAGTACCCCAGGACGGGGCCATCGCATATTCAGTGCTCTACCTCCATGGTGCAATATTCGAGGCTAGGCCTAAACCTATTTCGGGGAGAACCAGCTATATCCGAGTTCGATTGGAATTTCACCGCTAGCCACAAGTCATCCAAATACTTTACAACGTATCCTGGTTCGGTCCTCCATAAGGTTTCACCCTTACTTCAACCTGCTCATGGCTAGATCACTCGGTTTCGGGTCTACAGCATTGTACTAAATCGCCCTATTAAGACTCGCTTTCGCTTCGGCTCCGTGTTTGCCACTTAACCTTGCACAATACCATAACTCGCCGGCTCATTCTGCAAAAGGCACGCTCTCACCCATTAACGGGCTCGAACTTTTTGTAAGCACATAGTTTCAGTATTCTATTTCACTCCCCTCCCGGGGTTCTTTTCACCTTTCCCTCACGGTACTTGTTCACTATCGGTCATTAGAGAGTATTTAGCCTTACGGGATGGTCCCCGTTGATTCCGACAAGATTTCACGTGTCTCGCCGTACTCAGGATACATTTAAGAGATTTCTTGATTTCGCTTACGGGACTATCACCCTTTCCAGTTATTCTTTCCAAAATATTCAACTATCAAGAAATTTTGTAACTCCGTGTAAAATGTCCTACAACCCCAGTCCTAAGACTGGTTTGGGCTATTACCGTTTCGCTCGCCACTACTAAGGTAATCGATTTTTCTTTCTTTTCCTCCAGTTACTAAGATGTTTCAGTTCACTGGGTTGTCTTCTCTAGAGCTATGTATTCACTCTAGGATACTTAACGAATTAAGTAGGTTTCCCCATTCGGAAATCTCCGGATCAAAGATTGCTTACATCTCCCCGAAGCATATCGTAGTTTGCCACGTCCTTCTTCGTCTTCTAATGCCAAGGCATCCACTATGCGCCCTTATTAATTTAACTTTTTTTGATTTACCACCAAAGTTTTCTTACTATAGATGAGTTTGAGATCTTAATATCAATTTCTTTGGACAAGAAATTGATTACTCAAATTACTATATTATCTAATTTTCAAAGAACAAAATCTGAGAGAATGATCTCTCAAAACCAAGTAAAAATGGTCGAGTAACTTTTCTAGAAACTTTTCACAATTAAATGTGCTAGCCCCGAAGTTTCCATACGGTTGTTTTTCTATAAGTCTTACTCCATAGAAAGGAGGTGATCCATCCCCACGTTCTCGTAGGGATACCTTGTTACG
>ERZ857922.1006-NODE-1006-length-37756-cov-64.364712_pt1 | contig 37756 bp, 34 predicted proteins | sample MGYA00519579_ERZ857922 | MGnify/ENA primary metagenome ERZ857922 (study PRJEB31778, sample SAMEA3449375) | human gut metagenome | biome: human gut; feature: human-associated habitat; material: faeces | place: United Kingdom | collected 2010/2012 ... | reverse complement strand
TGGTGGCCCACGGCATCTCCAGCATGGTGGAGGGCAAGAAGGTCATCATCGGCAGTGCGCACTTCGTCTTTGAGGACGAGGGCTGCCGCATCCCGGAGGGAGAGCAGGCGAAATTTGACACCCTGCCCGCCGCGTATTCCCACTTGTACCTCTGCATGGACGGGGAGCTGGCGGCGGTCATCTGCATCCACGATCCCCTGCGCCGGGAGGCGCGGGCGGCGGTAAGAGCGCTGCACGAGAGCGGCTTTGCCAACGTGGTGATGATGACCGGCGACAACCGCCGCACGGCGGAGGCTGTCGCCGCCGAGGTGGGCGTGGACGCCGTGTATGCCGAGGTGCTGCCGGAGGACAAGGCCGCGTTTATCCGGCAGGAAAAGGCGAAGGGCCACACCGTTATCATGGTGGGCGACGGCGTCAACGACTCCCCTGCTCTGTCGGAGGCGGACGCGGGCATCGCCATCTCCACCGGCGCGGCCATCGCCCGGGAGATCGCAGACATCACCGTTTCCTCGGAAGACCTTTTTGCGCTGGTAACGCTGCGCAGGCTCGGTGAGGCGCTGATGGAGCGTATCCACGGCAGCTACCGCTTCATCGTGGGCTTCAACCTGACGCTGATCGCGCTGGGCGTGGCGGGTGTACTGCCGCCCACAACCTCAGCACTGCTGCACAACGGGTCCACCCTGGGCATCAGCCTGCGGAATATGACCGATCTGCTGAACGATGAAGAAAATACCCAAAAATAAACAAGCAAGTGAGGGAGCAGAGAGGCGGCAAGGTGCTTCTCTGCTCCTTGCAGACTCTGTGTTATTAGCGTTAGGGGGGCGGATAAACGCGGAGCATAACAAAGCCCGTATCAGTTTAACTGGTACGGGCTTTGTTGAATAATAAGACCGGCGGAGACCGATGCCGCCAGCAGGACACAGAACACAGCATCTCACGCCGAGAACCGAAGCGACAGATAATTGCTCTTGCGGCGCTTTAAGTCGATGCCCCGTGTTTTGGCGGAGGCGGAAAGCGTCTCGGCGATGCGGATGACACGCAAAGCCATCGGCACGGTCAGTATTTCGATATAGGATGGCAGCGCTCGCAGCTTCTGAAGCGGTGTTGCAAATGCGCCCCGCGTCCGGATGGACTGCCGCAGTACCGTTGTGGCGATTCTGGAACGCCGGGAGTACACAGGCTGCACGGTGAACTTCAAGACTTACACCAATTCTATCTGGGATAAGAAGCAAAGGGATAATCCTATTGAAAAGCAGGCGATTTTCCCCAATGCCCACGAGCGCATTATTGACGATGATGTGTTTGAAAAGGTGCAGGAGATCCGCTCATCCGTGTCAAAGTCTTGGAACGACTGGTTCTCAAGCACATTCAAGCGGTTATGGGGTATATCCTGCGACACGAGGATTATTTTCGCACGATCATGGAGGGACAGCTCCGCGTGGAAAGCTGTGAGCAAATCCGCATCCGCAGAAAGCGTCTGGAAAGCAACGAACGGCGCATTGCCGAGCTGAAAAGGCTGTTCATCAAGATTTATGAGGACAACGCCAGCGGGCGGCTGACGGATGAACGCTATGATATGCTGAGCCAGACCTATGAAGCGGAGCAGAAGCAGTTGGAAGCGGAAGCGATCACCTTGCAGCAGGAGATTGAAGTACAGGAACGACAGAACGAAAACATTGAAAAGTTCATTCAGAAAGCGCACAAGTATGTCGGCATTGAGGAACTGGACGGCTACGCGCTGCGTGAACTGGTGTCTGCCATCTATGTGGACGCACCGGACAAGTCCAGCGGCAAGCGGGTACAGCACATCCATATCAGGTACGACAGGCTGGGCTTTATCCCCCTGAATGAGCTAATGAAAAAGGAAACGGCGTGACCGAAGTCACGCCGTACCCCATGGAAACACAAGGTTTTCATCATTTTTTGATTTTACTGTTTTACGACCACCCGGCAATTCGCCGCGGGGCTTTGTAAAGCGGGAAAAGCTGGCTGTTCCGGCCGCGAAAAAACAGCCACCCGGATGGGTGGCTGTTTTTTGCTTGCAAAAGAACTTACTTCAGCTCGACCTTACCGCCGGCCTCTTCGACCTGCTTCTTCATAGCCTCGGCATCGTCCTTGGACAGGCCTTCCTTCAGGGTGTGGGGCACACCCTCGACGGCAGCCTTGGCCTCGGCCAGGCCCAGACCGGTGATCTCGCGGACGACCTTGATGACCTTGATCTTCTGAGCGGCGTCGAAGCCAGCCAGGACCACGTCGAACTCGGTCTTCTCCTCAGCGGCGGGAGCAGCAGCGCCGGCAGCGGGAGCAGCCATAGCGGCGGCGGAAACGCCGAACTCCTCCTCCAGAGCGTGCACCAGCTCGGACAGCTCCAGAACGGTCAAACCCTTGATCTCTTCGATCATAGCAGTAATCTTCTCAGACATTGTGATAGCCTCCTATTTGTAAGATTTAAATTGATGTTGTGCAGGCCCTGTGCCTGCGATGGAAAGGGGGCCGAATTACTCGGCGGCAGCGCCGTTCTTCTCGGCGATCTGCTTCAGCACGCAAGCCAGACCGGAAATAGGGGCCAGCATGGTGCCCAGGACCTGCGCCTGCAGCACGGGCAGGGCGGGAATGGACGCCAGCGCGTTCACGGTCTCCATGGAGACGACCTTGCCCTCCATGAAACCGCCCTTGATCTCGAACTTGTCCTTCAGCTTCTTTGCGTAGTCCGCCATCACACGGGCCGGGGCGACGGGATCGTCAACACAGATAGCCAGAGAAGTGGTACCGTTGAGCTGATCGTCCAGTTCGTTCAGACCGCAGTTGTTGAAAGCGAAACGCAGCAGGGTGTTCTTGATGACAGCGTACTCAATGTTGTTCTTACGGCACTCCGCGCGCAGCTCGGTATCCTCTGCCACGGTGATGCCCTTGTAATCAACGATGACACCGGCTGCGGAATTCTGCAGCTTTTCGGTCAGCGCCGCCACGATCGCCTGCTTTTCAGACAGAACCTTTGCGTTGGGCATTCTTTGATTTCACCTCCGTTAGAATTGTCGGTGCGTTCAAAAAAGGAAACCGTCCTCATGCCAAAGGACATGAGGACGGTAAAAGCAATCAAAATGACTTGCCATCCTCGGCAGGACTTACGGCTTTCGCCACCTGCTGTCTTTGGAACGCAACCAATATTATATCCAAGGCTTCACAGCTTGTCAAGCCAAAGATAACAATTTTCCGGCATTTTCAGGACACTTCCTGAAAGCGCCCCGGGTACCAAGATACCGAGCCGCCGTTCAGATCTCCGCGCAGATTTTTTGCTGGGCATGGCGAAGCCTCACAGGAATACTTTGTGTATTTCAAGAGGCTTCAACGCAGGCCGGCGGGAAATCTGCCGGTGAGCTGTGCGGTGGAGTCGGTATCGCGGTGCCCTCACAAAATTACAGTTGTTTGTTGGCGTTCATCTTCACGCCGGGACCCATGGTGGAAGCGGCCACGCAGGACTTGATATACTGACCCTTGGCAGCGGCGGGCTTGGCCTTGATGATAGCGCCGATGAGGGCGGAATAGTTCTCAAACAGCTTGTCAGCGCCGAAGGACACCTTGCCGATGGGGCAGTGGATGATGTTGGTCTTGTCCAGACGATACTCGACCTTACCGGCCTTCGCCTCCTGAACAGCCTTGGCGGCGTCGGGAGTCACGGTGCCGGACTTGGGAGAGGGCATCAGACCCTTGGGGCCCAGGACCTTACCCAGACGACCCACAACGCCCATCATGTCGGGGGTAGCGACGACCACGTCGAAGTCGAACCAGTTTTCCTTCTGGATCTTCTCCACCAGGTCCATCTCGCCCACGTAGTCGGCGCCGGCGGCCTTGGCAGCCTCGGCCTTGTCGCCCTTGGCGAACACCAGGACGCGGACGGACTTGCCGGTGCCGTTGGGCAGCACGATGGCGCCGCGGACCTGCTGGTCAGCGTGACGGGAGTCCACGCCCAGCTTGACGTGCAGCTCCACGGTCTCGTCGAACTTGGCGGAAGCGGTCTTGCAGATCAGCTCCAGACCCTCCTTGGGATCATACAGCGTAGCCTTGTCGATCTGCTTGGCGCTCTCTTGATATTTCTTACCTCTAAACATTTCTTACACCCTCCTTACTCGCCGACCACGACGCCCATGGAACGGGCGGTACCGGCGATCATGCTCATGGCGGCTTCCAGAGACGCGGCGTTCAGGTCGCGCATCTTCAGCTCGGCGATCTTCTGAATGGAGGCCTTGGAAATGGTGGCGACCTTCTCCTTGTTGGGAACGCCGGAACCGGACTCAATGTTGCACTCCTTCTTGATGAGGACAGCCGCGGGAGGGGTCTTGGTGATAAAGCTAAAGGAACGGTCGGCATACACGGTGATGACCACGGGGATGATCAGGCCCATGTCATTCTTGGTGCGCTCGTTGAATTCCTTGGTAAAGGCAGCGATGTTGATGCCGTGCTGACCCAGGGCCGGGCCAACGGGGGGTGCGGGAGTTGCTTTGCCCGCGGGGATCTGCAGTTTGACGTATCCAACTACTTTCTGTGCCATTTGTAGGCACCTCCTTCAATAAAATGTGGTAGCGGCGGGGATACTTGCCGCTTTTGGCGAGACGCGCAGCGTCTCTCCCACTTTGCCGGCACACCTGCGCCGGACTTCCGCGCAGACGCTCTGCGCTCAGTTGCTGCTGACCTCGACCTGGTCCAGTTCGAGATCAACGGGGGTCTCGCGTCCGAACATGGATACGACCACGCGCACCCGGTTCTTCTCCGGCTCGATCTCCTCCACGGTACCGGTGAAGCTGGACAGCGGGCCTTCGGTGATACGCACCGTGTCGCCCACATGGTAGAGCACGACGATCTCGCGCTTCTCCATGCCCAGCGCCGCCACCTCGTCCTCAGTCAGGGGGATGGCCTTGTTGGCCTCGCCCACGAAGCCTGTGACGCCGCGGATGTTGCGGATCAGGTGCCAGGTATCGTCCGTCATGACCATCTTGATGAGGACGTAGCCGGGAAATACCTTCCGCTGCACTTCCTTCATCACGCCGGTCTCGGTAACCTCGGTGACCGTCTCCATCGGGATCTCGGTCTTGAGGACCATGTCCTCCATCCCGCGGTTCACCACGGATTTTTCGATGGCGGCCTTTACCGCGTTTTCATAGCCGGAATAGGTATGTGCCACATACCACTTTGCGTTATCAGCCATGTCCTGTACCTTAGAACAGACCGATGAGGGTATCCACCGCCAGCACGGCCACGGCATCAAAGATCCAGATCGCCGCGCCCACGATCAGGGAGCACAGCAGGACGGTGCCGGTGTTCTTGGCGGTAGTCTTGCCATCAGGCCAAACGACCTTCTTCAGTTCGCTTCTCATTTCGCGGAACCACTTGCCGCGATCCTTACTGACCTTCTTCTCTTCAGCCATGTCAATATCTCCTTCCGGTTACTTCGTCTCGGTATGGACGGTGTGCTTTCTGCAGAAGGGGCAATACTTGTTCAGCTCAAGCTTGTCAGGGGTATTCTTCTTGTTCTTCATCGTGTTGTAGTTTCTCTGCTTGCACTCGTTGCATCTCAAAGTGATCTTCACGCGCATTAACGGCACCTCCTTATTAGATTAGGCTTCCGCTTCGGAACGCCCTTTTGCCTCCCTGCCGGATGGTCCCCCTCTGCACGCTCGAAGCGAAAAAGCGCGCAAAAAGAAAACACCCACTCACAGGTAATGCCCACTATACCACACTTTCCCCCGCCGGTCAACCGCTTTTTGCAGAAAAATCCCGTATTTTTCGCGGTTTCGTCCCATTTTCTGTTGCTTCCCGCCGCCATTTTGTGTATGATAGAGCCGATATGAAAAAAACGCGGCGGCGCACGCCGCGAAAAGTGAGGTACATCCCCATGAAGATCATGGCCATCGACTACGGCGACGCCCACACCGGCATCGCCATTTCCGACTACACCGAAACGCTGGCGGGCTACTCCGACACCATCCACTCCCGCCGGCAGGAGGAGGTGCTCTCTGGCATACAGCGGCTCATCGCCGAGCACGGCGTACAGCTGCTGGTGCTGGGCTACCCCCGGAACATGGACGGCACCGAGGGGCCCCGGGCCGAGAAATGCGCCGCCTTCGGCGCGCTGCTGCGGCAGGCGACCGGGCTGGAGGTCATCCTCTGGGATGAGCGCCGCACCACCATCGACGCCCACAACATCCTGTTTCAGAACGGGCAGAACGCCAAAAAGCGGAAGAAGACCGTGGATGCGGTGGCCGCCGCGCTGATGCTGGAGGGCTATCTGACCCGCCGGCGGCTGGAGGGCGCGAAATGACGGACGTTATCGTTATCGGCGGCGGCGCCAGCGGCATGATGGCAGCGCTGACCGCCGCGGAAAACGGCCGCAGCGTCGTCCTGCTGGAACGGCAGAGCCGGGTGGGACGCAAGCTGCTGGCCACCGGCAACGGCCGGTGCAACCTGACCAACTACCATGTATCTCCCGATCATTACCATGGGGAGGACAGCAGTTTCTGCGCTCACGCGCTGTGCGCCTTTGACACAGGCACAACGCTGCAGTATTTTGCCTCACTGGGACTGCTGACGGTCAGCGAGGACAGCGGCCGGGTGTACCCCATGAGCAACATGGCCGGCAGTGTGCTGGACGTGCTGCGCTACGCGCTGGAGCGCCCCGGCATCCGGGTCTGCACCGGGCAGGCGGTCACCGCCGTAAAGCGAATAGCGGAGGGCTTCACCGTCAGGACCGAGACGGAGGTCTTTGCCGCGCGGAAGGTCATACTGGCCGCCGGCGGAGCCGCCGGCAGCAAAGTAGGCGGCGTCATGGACGGCTATCGCCTTGCCAAAATGCTGGGACACCACCGCACCGTGCTGTACCCCTCCCTGGTGCAGCTGAGAACCGATCCCACCTATCCCCGGGCGCTGAAAGGCGTCAAGGCCGAGTGCGGCATCGCCATCCTCCGGGGCGGCGAGCGTGTGGCGGAGAACCGCGGCGAGGTGCTGTTCACCGAATACGGCGTCAGCGGTCCGGCGATCTTCGACATCTCCCGGACGGTGTCCACCGGCGGCGAGGGGCTGGTCTGCGCGCTGGACTTCTTCCCCGACTGGGAGACGCGGGAGGTGCTGGACTGGCTGCGCCTGCGCCGGGAGGCCATGGGCGCCCACGAGGCCTCCACCCTGCTGGTAGGCTCCTGCCACACCCGGCTGGGGCAGATGCTCTGCAAGGCCGCCGGGTTCACCAGCCAGCGCGCCGCCGACCTCACCGACAGCGATCTGGAGCGTATCGCCCGGCAGGTGAAGCGCTTTGCGCTCCCTATCACCGGCACCTGCGGCTTTGACCAGGCACAGGTCACGGCGGGCGGCCTGCGGACGGAGGAATTTGACCCGGAAACGCTGGAAAGCCGTGTCGTTCCGGGGCTGTACGCCTGCGGTGAGGTGCTGGACGTGGACGGCGACTGCGGCGGCTTCAACCTGCAATGGGCCTGGTCATCCGGGCATCTGGCCGGGCTGCTGCTGTAATAAGTTGACAATAATTTTAATTATGGTAAACCTGTAAACTGCCCGCGGCAGCTTACAGGTTTACTTTTTCGTCTTAATAAAGTCTTAATCCTCCCCCTGCTTGTTTCTTAAGAGGCATTTCGGTACCATGGAGCCAGAAAGGAAAGAAAGGAAGTGCCCCTATGGAACCCACGCTGCGGACCATCAATGCCGTGATCTCGGCGCTGTTTTTTATCTGCTACACCTATCAATTTCTCTATATCCCGCTGGTGCTGCTGAAAAAGCGCCGGCCCCTTCCCTGCCCTGCCGCGTCCCATCGGTACGCGGTGCTCATCGCTGCACGGAACGAGGAAAACGTCATTGCCGGGCTGCTGGACTCACTGGCCGCGCAGACCTACGATATGTCCCTGGTAACGGTGTTCGTGGCGGCGGACAACTGCACCGACAGCACCGCCGCCATCGCGCGGGAACATGGGGCGGTGGTGTATGAGCGCTTCAATCATGTGAACGTGGGTAAGGGCTACGCCCTGGATTTTCTGCTGCAGCACATCGGCGCAGACTATCCGGAGGGCTTTGACGGCTACTTCGTGTTCGACGCGGACAACATCCTCTCGCCGGATTACCTCGAGCGGATGAACGAGAGCTTCTCCGCCGGAAACGAGATCGTGACCAGCTACCGCAACAGCAAAAACTTCGGCGACAACTGGATCAGCGCCGGGTACGCCCTGTGGTTCCTGCGGGAGAGCCGCTATCTGAACGGCGCGCGGAACCGGCTGGGCAGCAGCGCCGCCGTGGGCGGGACAGGCTTTCTGTTCTCACAGCGGATACTGGACGAGAGCAATGGCTGGCGGTTCTATCTGCTGACGGAGGATATCGAGTTTTCCATCCACCACATTCTGCAGGGCGAGAAGATCGCCATCTGCGAGGACGCGGTGCTCTATGACGAGCAGCCCACCGATTTCCGTCAGTCCTGCCGGCAGCGGCTGCGCTGGGCCAAGGGCTACATACAGGTGTTCCGCCGCTACGGCGCGGACCTGCTGAAGGGCACGGCCAAGGGCAGCTGGAGCTGCTTCGATATGTCCATGTCCATCCTGCCGGCGTTTATCCTGACGGCCCTGTGTCTGCTGGCCAACCTGACGCTGACGGCGCTGGGCCTTATGCAGGGCGACGGCGTATGGTTCGCCATGCGGTCCCTGCTGGAGTGCATGGGCAGTATCCTGGCCACGCTGCTGGTGCTGGGCGGCATCACCGTGGCCAGCGAGTGGCGGCGTATCCACGCGCCGGCGTGGAAAAAGATCGCTTTCACTCTGACGTTCCCGCTGTTTATGCTGACGTACCTCCCCATCTCCATGGCAGCCCTGTTTATGAAGGTGGAGTGGAAGCCCATCCACCACAGCGTGAACCTGACGTCGCTCCCCTCCCCCGCTGTGAAGAATTGACCTTGTGCAAAAGCGGGAATAGGGGTATGATAGATGTATTACTCCCACAGGAGGTCCCTCTATGTACACGATTTTGGTCGTTGATGATGAAAAGGATATCGTCTCCGCGCTGGAGATCTATCTCAAGGCCGAGGGCTACCGGGTGCTGTCCGCCTGCAACGGGAAAGAGGCCCTGGCCGCGGCGGCGCGGGAGGACGTGCACCTCATTCTGATGGATATCATGATGCCCGTGATGGACGGACTGTCCGCCATGGCCCAGCTGCGGCAGACCAGCAACGTACCCGTGATCCTGCTGACCGCCAAGGGCGAGGACACCGACAAGGTACTGGGGCTGAACGTGGGCGCGGACGACTATATCACCAAGCCCTTCAACCCGATGGAGCTGCTGGCCCGGGTACGCTCACAGCTGCGGCGGTATTTGCAGCTGGGCGGCGGACAGGTGCAGGCCAGCACGCTCATCATCGGCGGCATCTGCCTGGATGACAACGCCAAGACCGTCACCGTGGACGGCGACCCGGTGGCGCTGACACCCAAGGAGTACGACATCCTGCGGTTCCTCATGCGGAACGCGGGGACGGTGTTCTCCCCCAATGAAATCTACCGCCGGGTGTGGGAGGACGTGCCGCTGAACGCCGCGGGCGCCATCGCGGTACACATCCGGCACCTGCGGGAAAAGCTGGAGATCAACCCCTCAGAGCCCCGGTACATCAAGGTGGTCTGGGGCAAGGGCTATAAGATGGAGGGTGGCATCTTATGAAGGGATTTTTAGACAAGACGTGGGCGAAGGCCGCCGCCTTCGTGCTGACGCTGGTGTTTGGCGTTCTGACCGTTCTGGGCGGCGTGGGTGTGGGTATCCTTATCAGCTACGACGTGTTTCTGGACGGCGGCGACTTCATGCGCCAGACGATGTATGAGGGAAGCTGCGTCAGATCCATCGACACCGCCGACAGCTTCCTGCGCGGCACGCTGGCCAATGCGGGCGTGCTGGTCAGTGACGGCACCTATGACTACAGTACCGTTGAAAATGGAGATGTCACCGAGGAGGAGCGGGCTCAGGTGATCAGCGACCTGCCCCGCGTTTTTGCGGAGGAGTTCTCCCGCGATGCCGCCGACTGTCACCTGACCGTCACCGTCAGAGGAAATGGGGAGGTCGTCGGTGCCTTTGAAAATTTTGAGCTGACAGACGGCGACAAGCCGCTGTACGCCACGCAGGAGACGTTCACCTACGCGCTGAACACCGGCAATACGGCCATGGTCACCATTGCCGCCGATCTGCTGCGCACCGAGGAGGTGCCCTCTTATTCCTATCTGCTGGGCATGTGGCTGGTGGAGCATACCGCCCTGACGGTGATTCTGACCGTGCTGTTCGCGGCGCTGGCACTGTTCTTCTTCTGCTTCCTCATGGCCTCTGCCGGCCATTGGGCGGGGCATGAGGGCATCCATCTGACGTGGCTGGGCAAGATCCCCGCGGATGTATGGCTGATCGTACTGCTGTGTACGTTTTTCATTGGTTGGGAAGCGTTCTATTACGGGTGGGGACGCGTTTTCTTCTGCGCGGCGCTGGTGCCGCTGGTGCTGCTGTTCCTGTGCGCCTTTGCCGCCCAGTGCAAGGCGGGCACCGTCCTGCGGAGCGCGCTGATCGCGCGGATAGCCCGGTTCCTCTGGCGCATTGTCCGTTCGCTGTTTCTGGGGCTGCGGCGCATCGCCAGAAATCTCCCGCTGCTGTGGAAAACGGCGCTGGTTATGGCAGGGGTATTCTTTCTGGAGATGCTCTTTGTGCTGGCTGGCTACGGCTCGGTGGACGGAATCTTTGTCATAATGAAGGCAGTGGAGCTGCTGGCGGCCCTGTATATCGCCCTGAACCTGCGGACGCTGCAGAAGGGCGGCGAAAAGCTGGCGCGCGGCGACTTCTCCTCCCCCATCGACACGAAGTACCTCATCGGCGACTTCAAGCGCTACGGGCAGGAGCTCAACGATGTACAGTCCGGCCTGGAGCAGGCGGTGCAGGAGCAGATGAAGGCCGAGCACCTGAAGACAGAGCTCATCACCAACGTGTCCCACGACATCAAGACGCCGCTGACCTCTATCGTCAACTATGTGGACCTGCTGAAAAAGGAGGACATCCCCTCCCCAGAGGCCCGGGAGTACATCGCCGTGCTGGACCGGCAGAGCCATCGGCTGAAAAAGCTGACAGAGGATCTGGTGGAGGCGTCCAAAGCCTCCTCCGGCGTGCTGAATGTGGACCTACAGCCCACGGACGTGAACGTGCTGTTTTCACAGATCGAGGGCGAGTATCAGGAACGGTTGGCCGCCTGCCAGCTGACGCTGGTAACGCAACCTCCCGCACCGGGTACCGTCATCCGCGCCGACAGTCGTTTGCTGAGCCGCGTCATGGACAATCTGGTGTCCAACATCTGCAAGTACGCCCTGCCCAGCACACGGGTCTATGTGGTTTCCACGCTGTCCCGGGAGGCCGTTACCATCAGCTTCAAGAACGTCTCGCGGGACGAGCTGAATATCTCCCCCGACGAGCTGATGGAGCGTTTTGTGCGCGGCGATGCCTCGCGGCACACGGAGGGCAGCGGACTGGGGCTGTCCATCGCACGGAGCCTGGTGCAGCTGCAGGGCGGCCGCTTCGACCTGGCCATCGACGCCGACCTTTTCCGCGCGGATATCACCTTCCCGCTGTCGGAGAGCGCAGCAAGCTAAGTGTTTTATACAGATCTGAATAAGGTCGTCATCGGCAGGCAAGCGCCCGCCGATGACGACCTTATTTATGTAAACCAAAAATTTTCTCTTCCCTTCCACCCGCAGCTGTGGTATACTGAAAAAGTATCCGGGTATAGCGAAGTTGGTATCGCGCCTGGTTTGGGAGCGGGTCGCTCCCCCTTCAAGCCGGAAAATACCGTGACCGCAATCCCTTGATACGTCTGCGATACAGGCACTTCCCCCGCAAGTCGAGGTGGTCAAAAAATCGCCGTGACCACATGTTTGACCACAGTTAAAGCAAAACTGAATACCCAAAAATCCGGGATTAGCGCAGTTGGTAGCGCGGGTGGTTTGGGAGCGCCGTGGCGGTATCCGGGACAGGTCATAGCAAAACGCCGCAAAGCCTTGCAGCGCCTGCGTTTGCGGGATTTCCCCCGGTTGCAGAAAACGGCACAAAAGCGGCTTTGACCACATAAATGACCACAGACAGAAAAAACTTTGATTTCTCCCCTGCGCCATGGTATAATGGCGAAAACTGAATATCCGGGTGTGGCTCAACTGGTAGGGCGCGACATTTGGGAGAATACGACCAGCCGGATAATTTAACTTAATAACCGGGTGTAGCGCAGTTGGTAGCGCGCCTGCTTTGGGAGCAGGATGCCGCAGGTTCGAATCCTGTCACTCGGACCACCTTTCCCAGAAAAACCGCCTAAAAAGGCGGTTTTTCTGCGTTATAAGTTCAATTTTTGAAGTGTGCTTGACCACATCCCAATTGTGGCCAGAGAGGTAAAACGGCAGTCGCAACCTCGGTGCGGGAGAACGCCGAAGACCGCAAAATCCCTAACCCATCCCTAACGGGTGCAACTCGGTATTTTCGCCGCAGATACGACGGAAACTTGAATTTTCCAGCATTATCCCCTATAATAATTCTACGGTAGGCCTTTGTACCACCAAGGCAGCCGTGTGGGTGTACTCCCACGCGGCTTTTATTTTTCTCTTTCATACATCGGAGGCTGATTGTATGTTCTATTCAGATAAACCCATTAGCTCCAACAATGAAGATAAACTCAACCGGAAAGGCTTTGCTAAACTCCTGGCTCACACTCTCGTACACTTGGATAGCAAAGACACTTTCACAGTTGGGTTATTTGGAAAGTGGGGATGTGGCAAAACCTCTCTTGTCAACATGACCTTGGCAGAGATAGAAAATATCCAAGCTAAAAATGAAACTGATGAACAGATTATCGTTGTGCATTTTGAACCCTGGAACTTCACGGATACTAATCAGCTGCTAACACAATTTTTTATTCGACTGGCAAATGAGTTCCAAAAGAAGGGCAACAAGAATCTAACCAAGATTGGAAAGGCGTTAGAAAACTATTCTGATGCCTTTGGCCTTTTGGAATTGATTCCCGGAGTTGGAGCGCCTATTGCCTCGGCCAGCAAGTGGGGGCTTTCTCGATTAGGGCAGAAGATGCAAAAGGGACTCGATGAACGCGATGTATTGAAGCAAAAGGAGCAGGTCATTCAGTTGCTAAAGGCTCAATCCAATCGTATTTTAGTCATTCTCGATGACATTGATCGCTTAAGCAACGAACAGATACGTTATGTTTTTCAGTTGATTACTTCGGTTGCGAGGTTCCCAAACACGACTTACCTTTTGGTCTTCGACAAAGAAATAGTTGTTGAGGCATTAAAGGGTGTCCAAAGCGGAAATGGACAGGATTACCTTGAAAAAGTCATCCAAATGCCAATTCAGATTCCCAACATTCAGCGTTCTGATTTACGCAATGCCCTTTTTGAACAGCTTGATGAAATTATTGCAGATTTCAAAGAACTCGGATATAACCAGAAGCACTGGCAACAACTGTTTGGTTCATGCGTTGATCCCTTTGTCACGCATCTCCGGGATATCAACCGTTTGTGCAATGCGTTGCGCTTTAAACTAACGGGTATATCTTCCGAAATAGATTTCGCTGACATGATTGCACTGTCTGTTCTGGAAATCCATCATCCATTGATTTATGAATGGGTAAAAAATAACAAATCCATTCTGACTGGTGAAAATGATTATTCTAATCTGGGAGTCAATAGAGCTCAAAAAGAGTGGTTGGCGCATTATACCGAAACTTTAAGCAAATCAGTTCTGCTGGAGCGCCCAGATGTTTCTGTTGAGACTGAAACAAAATTGGTAGTCAAGTTTTTGGCAGATTTGTTCCCGTATTTTGGGCATAAAGTCGGTATGACGTACGAAGTCTATGATATGGCTCAGTTTAATCGTAATAACCAAATCGCCCATCCAGACAGATTTGATCGTTACTTCCAATTGGATATGGACAGTATAGCGTACAAGACGGTTGATGTTCGGAATGTTATCTATAACCTCGATGAGGGCGAGACCATAGACTTCTTACTTAAACAGGAAGAAAACGGCACAAGTTATGAGCTGTTAGAAGATATCCGAGCTCGAATCACTGAATTATCTGGCAACCGTGCTAAAATCATTATCAGCGCTCTATTCAAATCTATGAAAAGTCTCAATAAGACCGTGCGCAAAAGCTGGCTTTCTATGAGTGCGGGTGTTTATGCGGAACATATGATGCTCAATTTGATAGAACGAATCCCTACTAAAGAGAGAGTACCATTTATATCCACGCTAATTTCTTGCTCTGATATGGACGCATTACAGTCCATCGCAACTGTCATTAATATGCTCGAATTGGGTTATGGACGGTTAGCAGCAGAAGGTCAAGAGCGGAATTATAAGAAAGTTATCACTCTGGACGAGCTGATCACCGTGGAAACCATGTTTGTAGACCGAGTCAAGGAAGTTTTAAAAACCAGTAGTCTGTTCGATTTCTCCGAATGGCGTATGGTCTATCATTTGTTGGATTCATTCGATCCAGAATACACCAAGAGCTATTTGGACAGCGCACTGATCCAAGACGAAAATGTCTTGTGGTTCCTTGGTCATTTTGTAAATGTTTGGACTGGAACTGGCAAAGAATACGAAATCCAGAAAGGATACACTGACTATTTCTCGACTGAGCGAGTCCTTAATGCGATTGAATCTTGTAGGAAGAATGGTACATTTTTCCTGTTTCCGGAAGAATTGCAGCACAAGTGTGCAGCATTCTCTTTAGCCCATTCTGGAAGTCCAGATTATAGCGGTGGAGCTTATCAAGACGATACGGAAAAATTAATAGCATCTTGGAAATCTTGAGAAACATCCCGCCCCTGATTTGATATATATCAGGGGCGGGGGCTACTATTACCCAACCTTCTCGAACGGTATCACCTTGCACCGGCTTTCCTCCGGCGGGTCGGGAGGTCCCGGAGTAGGCGTTGCCGTGGCCGATTCCATGAAGCCGCCGATTTTCTCTGCCGCACCTCTCTGCATATCGTTGGTGATATGCGTGTAGGTGTCCAGAGTGAAGCCCGCGCTGTAGTGCCCCAGCATGCTGGACAGGGTCTTCACATCCACGCCGCTGGAGATCGCCATGGTGGCGAATGTGTGTCTGAGGTCGTGAAAGCGCACGTGCTCCTCGATGCCTGCATTTTTCAGCAGTTTCCGGTTGATCCTCGACACGGCATCCGGACTCCAGTAGCCGCCCGTCCGGGGCGACGGGAACAGGATTGGATTGTCCGGGTGCTGTTCATGCTCCTGCACCAGCAGGTCCACTGCCTGCTGAGACAGCGCCACCTTGCGGACGGAGTTTTTTGTTTTCGGCTCCGTCACATCCAGTTCACCCCCCATGCGGGTGACCTGCTTATTCACCGTCAGGATGCGCTCTTTCACATTCAAATCTGACCACTGGAGCGCCAGCAGTTCGCCCCGGCGCAGGCCGCTGGACAGTTCCAGATAGAACATGGGCAGGACGCCGTACTTCTCCGCCTCCTGAAGGTATCTGCCGATCTTCTCCGGCGGGAGGATGGTCATCTCTTTCTTGTCCTTGGGAGGGATGCGGCAGTTCTCGCAGGGGTTGTACGGGATGAGCCGCTCTTTCACCGCCTGCTTCAGCGCCGCCTGCAGCACCGCATGGACACGCCGCACGAAGGTGTTGGACAGGGGCTTGTCGTTCTGTTTCGCTCCACGGGGCATCCTGCCGTTTTCTTTCAAATCGTTATACATTCTCTGGATGTGGATGGACGAGAGCTGCTTGAGCTTAATCGCGCCGATGGCCGGGATGATGTGGTGCTCGATGATCCCCTCATAGCCCTTGGCGGTGTTGTAGCGGATGTTGGGCTTACTGTAAGTCTCAAACCACAGGCGGCACCACTCTGCTGCGGTGTAGTCGCCCGTGTGATTGAGCGGCACGCCGCGATTCTCTCGAATGGCTTTCGCCAGCTTTTCTTTGCACTCCGCCTGGGTCTTGGCGGACACGCTTTTCTGGATGGCTCGGCCGGTGACCGGGTCGATGCCCTGGGTATATCTGCCCTCCCAGCGGCCGCTGGGCTTTTTGCGGATGCTGCCCTCGCCGTTGGCTCGTTTCTTTGCCATTTATGATCCCTCCTTTTTAACACAAACACATACCACAGAGTTTTTGGAATAGCTACTAAAATATTTCAGATTTTTTCACGGCCTGTTCGTCGATCCATTCCATGAATTTGTCACGGGGAACGATGATGCGGCTGCCCAGGGTGATGGTGGGGAAATCCCTGCGGTGGGCCACCTCATAGGCGTGGGCCAGACCGATGCCCAGCACATGGGACACATCCTCCACGGTCAGCATCAGCGGGAGTTCATCAAACGAATTGTATTTGGATTTTCTCATTCAGTTCCTTTCTACCTTCCGGGCGGAAGGGTTTTATTCTTTGTTTTGCGGCCCAGTTTTTGAGCCGCTTACATGGTCATGTCAGGCCACTGCTCCTCATGGTCATCCGGCTTGTGGCCCAGGGCGATGCGCTTTTCCTGCAGCTTTTTCAGCCGCTTGCGGTCGATCTGGATTCCGCCGGGGCGGGACTTGGGGACGGAGTTGTCCCGGAACACCCGGCTCATGTGATGGAGCAGCCGGGTCACCGCCAGCATTGCAGAGGGCGGGCGGTTTTCTTCCAGATGGTTCAGGAGATACTGGGCATACTGGTTACCCTGCTCGGCGGATCGGGTCAGCCAGTGGATTGCTCGTTCCTCGTCATAGGGAGCTTCCGTTCCGGTAAGGTACAGCTTGCCCAGCATATACTGGGCGTAGGGATTTCCTCCCTCCGCCGATCTGGTGAACCACTCCACCGCGGCATCACTATTTCGTTTGACCAAATCGCCTTTGAGCAGTTCCTTGGCCAGCCGATACATGGCGTAGCTGCTTCCGTTGACCGCGGCGGTGTACAGCCAATTCATTCCCAGACGGATATCCCGCACTTCCAAATCATCCGAGAGGTATAACTTAGCAAGGGAATATTGTGCCACCAGATGTCCCTGATCCGCCGCCTGCTCGAACCAGTACCGTGCTTCCACCGAGTCCGGGATCAGCAAAGGTCCGTCCCGCCAGAGCTTTCCCATCAGGTACCGGACGTGCATATCGCCGTTCTCTGCCAGTTTGTCCATTTCAGAGACGGCGTCGCTCCGCTCCTCCACGGTCAGGCGCTCGTCCCGTATGATATCCCGCAGCGCCCAGTAGTCGTAGGAGGCGTTTTGGAATTCCTCCGGCTCATCATTCTGACCCAGGTCTTTCTCCTCGAAGCCGATCTCACCCAACCGCAGGCGCTCCGCCTCCTGAATGACCGCATTCTTGATCTGCCGGAACTCCTTTTGCCGTGAGAGCGGGATGCGCTCCTGGGTCTTGTCGTGGTAGTAGCTGTCCACCTTCCCTTGGAGCATCATCCATTTTTCATAGCACTTGCTCACGGCTGGGAGCCGTTCCATCTCGTCCACGATCTCATCCACCAGATTCTTCAGCCGCTTTGGAAGATAGCCGTAGGACTTTTTCCCCTTGACCGCTCCGAGCTGCGCCGCCAGCTCCAGCATGAGCTGCTCGGCGTCCGGGTGGTCACATACGCCGTCCTGCATGGCACGCACCAGTTCCAGCATCGCCCGGCGGGATTCCCGTACCAGTTCATCTCTGGACTCAGACTTCTGTTCGTAGAGATGGAGCATCTCGTTGCGGAAAATATCGTTGGTGAGCTTGGACTTGATCTGACGGATACCTTCCTTGGAGAGGTAGGCCTGGCCCGTCTTGGCGGACCAGGCCATCATGTGGATGTGCGGGTGCTCGCCCTCGTCGTGGAAAGCAGCGTACCATCGGAAATCGCCGGGTGGGATCTTCATTGCCGCCGCGATGTCGTTGCGGTGGGCGCGGATGAGGTTTCGCCATGCGGCGGCGTTGTCGAAGCCGAGCCGGGCAGCATCCTCACGCTTGAGTGAGATGATGTGCGTCCACACATTTCCAGTGTAGCTCTCCAGCTCTGCCATGGCCTTCTCCAGTGAAACGGAATCACCATCACCGAACAGTCCGTGGGTACCGATGCGCTCGGTCCGTGGCCGGGTGGCGATGTACTTCATGTACTGGTCCGACTCATGGATGGCATCCCAGTTGGATTCCAGCGCCAGCGTGATGAACGCAGAGGCGTTGACCTTGGTGGGTTTCGTCAGGTAGTCCTCGTACTCGTAGAGCGTCTTGCTGTCCGGGAAGTCTTTGACCAGTTTGGTGATGAGCTGCTCCTGCTTCCGTGTGGGCGGACGGTCATCCGGGATAAGCTCCACCCGCTCCCGGGTCGCGATGTAGCGAAGGTATCCGGAGGCCCCGCCGGTGCTTTTGATATAAGGACTCTTGAGGATCAGTCTTGCCATTCGTCATCATCCCAGTCCGGCTCCTGACGGGAGCGCGCGTACTTCTCCAGAGAGATAGTACCGTTGGTCGCTCTAACATTCCGGACACTCTGCGCGCGTCTGCGCTTCAAGTCATCCCGGTCCATCTCGAACGCTTCCGCGATGATACCGTTGGTCATGTCCTGCTCCACGCATCTGGTAAAATCTCTGCGGGCGATATAGTCCTCCAGTCTGCTCAGCCTGCCGTCGATGGCAGACGTGATTGCCATGGGCAGCAGCGTTGTGTTGTCCTGTATTCCCAGATAGTCCACATAGAAGTTCACGGCTTTCTCGATGAACTCATTTTTGCTCTGGCAGTTGTCGGCGGCGTACCATTGCTCGATCCTTCTTCTGGTTTCCGGCTGCATCCGGAATGCAATACGATCTCTGGTTTCTTTACTCATTCAATTCCTCCTTTTTGCTGTAAGACATCCTTGAAAAGCCCTGCAACACGGGGCTTTGGGGAAAGCTGACGCCATCGGTGCTTATTTCGCCTCGCAAAGACGCCAGCTTCAAGCGTCCAAAACTGCCCGCACTGCGGGCAGAAGTGACGGCTGCGGCGGCGCTTGCGACGCCATGCCTTTATCCTGCTTTTTCTTTCGCCCCGCAAAAGTCTGCCGAAAAGGGCTCATATCCGGCTTCAATCCTCTGGCTGGGACTGGGACTCGCTTCCTCCCGGAAAGGCGCACACAAGGCGTTCTGTCGGCCCTGGGCGTTGGACTTTTCGAGGAGCTGCGCCGCACGATAGTGGGCGGCAGCCTCCTCTGCCTGCCGGAACTGCCGCTCATAGAACGCTTCGAGTACACCCGGGATAGGACGAATGGTGTAGAGCAGATTCCCGTTCAGGGGTTTTCCGTCTTTGCTCTGCATGATGGTCGGCTCCGTGTAGATGAGGCCTTTCTCCTCCAGCTGCCGCACGTACTTTGCCACCGTATTTTCACTCATGCCGATCGCATGGCCGATGGTTTTGTAACTGGGGTAGCACTGGTAGGTCTTACGATTCTCGCACCGGAGCAGATAGGTGTAGAGTGAGATCTCCCGGTAATCCAGACCAATGCTGAATATCTCGTTGGGCACCATAAAATAGTTTTTCTCTGCGCTGCGTTTGGGCCATTTGTTGTAACTCAATTCATACCTCCTGTGTTGTTGTAGACTTCTGCGGCACTCACACAGGGAGCGTGCGGAAAGTTTTCATTGCTTTTCCGCTGCCCGTTTGCTATACTTTGGTTAGTTGATTTGCGCGTGCCTGTGTGTGCGCCGAGCCGCCGGACTGTTGCCGCAGTCACGGCGGTTTTTGTTTTGCGGTCGTACTGGTGTGCATCCCTCCGCTGCTTTGCAGCTGAGTCTTTTACTTTCATCTGTGAGCTATCTTTTTCGCCTCCTCCGTGTTAGAATGATTTATATAGCCGTACCGTTGGAAACGGCACATAGCAAAAGACCGTGCTCCCGGGAGCACGGTCAGAGATGGAATGACCTTCCGAGCGAATCGCCGTATGGCAGAGAGCGCACATGCTCTCATGGGGTGCTCTGTCAAAGGTCATGTGGGTTCGTCAGCGCAGAGGCTGTGCCGTACCGAACCGAAGGAAATTCCACCCGGGTGAAATTTCCTTCTATTATTACTTAGAGAAAAATCGCAAAATCGGAAGGTCGGAAATTGTAAACTTTTTGTGAACGCAGAAAGGGCGGTGAGCTCATGTCCTTCAAGGATACCCAGTCTTACAAAGAGCTTCAGGCGGATTGGCGCTGGATACGCTCCATGGACCCGGAAGCTGCCGCTGCCGCAGACCAGTGGGTGAAGGAGCATCCGGAGGAGTGGAAAGAGCTGGAGCATATGCTCTACTACAGCGAGGCCAACTTCCACAAGCGCGTTGCACCGGATACTCTGGAAGATGCGGATATCAAACAGCCCCGATCTTACAATCCGGAAGCGTTCCTGCCGGAGGAAGTACGCAATGCGATTTACAATGACAGACGTTGGTTTGACCGAAGCAAGTATCTGCCAGAGGGTTCTGATGAAGATCCCTTCATGTATTTGGACACCCAAATCTATGACGCCTTGCATGCACTGACCGAACTGCAGAGGGAGATTTTGTTCCGCACGATCATCAATGGCGAGTCCACTGAATCCGTCGCACAGGACAAACAGTGTTCGTCCAGAAACATCCGGGATATCCGAGCCCGTGCGCTTCGACAGATACGGGCCAAAATCAAAAGACGTGAAGGCTACGGCAGGCCCGACGTTGCCATCATTATTTTGCTGTTTATGCTGCTTGTTGGTGTTCCGCTTGCTTGCTGGGGAGAACGGCTTTGGACCGCATATCCCTGGCTGGAGCCTGTGGCTGCAGTGCTTATCGCATTGGTTGTGGCTGTCATGTTCCAAGATTCCTTTCGCAGAGAAGCAGAAAGTCTGCTGCGCCAGCATTGGGCCAGCCTGAATGGATCGCAGAGAAAAGAATAGTTGCTGCGAAAGAAGGAGCTGAGACCTGTTGGCCTCAGCTCCTTTTGGTAGTGTGTTGTTTTCGGTCAGTTTTACCGTCACTTTTCTGGTGATTTTGTATCGCTGTTTATTGCCGCCCGCTTTGGTTACATCGGATTTCACATAAAGTAGCGATAATCGTAAAGTGTTCCCTCAAATTGAGACAGCAACCATCCGATTCGTGCAATTTCATTCGAAGATTCTACCGTACAGGGCAGTTTTGAATACAGTCCAAAACTGTTCCAGTTCATTTTCGACAATCCAAGAATTTCCATCGCAATCTGTGCCATATCCCCAGAACCATAGTGTTTAACCACCTTTAGTGGTAGCGGGACACTTTTACCGCCCTGGAAATATCTCCTGTTCGGAGAAACTACAGATGGTGCAATTCCATGGGTAAAAAGATATATGGTGTTTTTGTCAATTGGGAAGCACATCCCTCGGCGCACAGGATATCCGTCCACCTGCGTGCAACGCTCATTTAACGCAAAGCACTTCAGGTTATCCTCGTATGTTATCTCAAGAAGCTCTATATTCTGAACTCCCGCAGATGATAGGCTTTCCACCAATCCTTTGACTTCCTCTTTTCGGAAAGGTGTACGTTTGTGAATAACGACCCGCTTCGGTAGTTCAGAAAAAGATTTGTAGAACAATTCTTTGATATTGAGACCGATCCTATATGCTTCTTCTTCGGATAAATACGGATTTTTCTTTCTGTCGAACGAATAATCTTGAATTTTGGAAAGCTTGTACTTCATTCCACGACCATCAGAGGAGTATATATGGCTGCAACCAATAACCACATTGCTTCCCGACGGTCCATTCATAACACTGTATCCAATTCCAGCAAAAGCCGTATCTGGCTGTATTCCGTTCACCACCCAAGGAGTCCGCCCGGACTTTACATACAACGCCAAAGAAAGAGCCCACATGATTTGGCAATGCAGATCACTCTCGATCGTTTTTTCTCGAACAAATTGTGTTGCTATCTGTTTTTGCGCAGCGTAAGCTTTAATGTAATCATGTAAATCATAGTTTACCGTTCCATCGGTATATGATGTGAATACTTCATACTCCTTGGGAATGTAAATCAGTATAACATCAATAGAGTTTGCGCTAAGCTGGTCAATTTTTCTAATTATTGAATCACCAAACTCAACAGCAGCTTTATGGACATCCCACTCACTTGAAGCGGTAATTTGCTTCCACTTGCTGCTGTTAGGATCTGGTAAATCAAGCCCCGTCTTGAAGGCCTGATAGAAACCTGGGAAGGATATTAGATAATCAGTATTGTGCTTCGCTTGCGACTGGCGATTCAAACCGGAAATGAACTGAGCAAACTTTTGGTTATGCTCATCTGGACAAACCACCCCTACCGAGATTGCAGAATGTAATACGCTGTTATTCATGGCATAATCTACAGGGGCATTCAAAATCAACCCGCGCATTGGATGGAAATCTTCAGCCACACCGCGCATAGATGTGCCGCAGAATCGAAGTGTTGGATCTCGATATTCTATTCCAGAAAAAATAATTCGTTTGGGCGAAATTGTAACGGGCAATTGTATCGAAGCTTGTTTTCCGAAGTTCACGCCAACCAACGCGCTGCTATTTACAACCGAAAATGTAAAGTTCGTTGTACTCCCTAAAGGATAATTGGCTGAAAACCTTTTGTTGCCGATTACTTTTCTGACCCATTTTCTAATGTACTCATTTGCGTTTTGGTTTGGCCGACCATTATTGACTCTCGCATTGAACCAGTCCGCAAATTGCTTTTTTTCTTCCCTGGTTAGTACTGCGTCATCAGCGTACATGAAACTCGGAACAAGTGTGAGATAACTGTATTTGTTATCAAATAACAACGCAAGCCGAACTCCAGAATATGCTGTAACAGTTTTGGCTCCAATACGGTACTTCAACACTTCTTTTGTATCCCAGATTTTGTCCTTTGAATGTCCCAGGCCATGGCTTGCGGCAAGAATGCGAACAAGTGTTTTGAGCAATAACTCCCGAAATGTACTATTTCCAGCAATTGTCGCTCTGCTTAACGGGCATAACTCAATATTGGTTTTTAGCTTGCCTTTGCATGCTTCCTCGATGACGGATTTCGACCCCCACGCATACACAAGATTCTTGTAGGGCACAGCCATAACATCATCTCTAACCAGCATTTTGCAAAAATCCCACTGTTTTTCGCCAGGAGCAAGCAAAACCTCAAACTGGTAGCACTGATTTGGGAATGCGATTGGGAACGCATTGGTGCTTACCACTTTGTTTATAGTTAGATCAGGTTGCAGGAAACCACTATGCTGTGGCTCAAGTGTAATAGACAGCTTCTTTTTGATATCGTCCACTTTCCCCAAAAACTCTCTATTTTCACTCATGCAGTGGCGAGCGATTGCATATATTGTACTATCAAAGCCTTCAGTTGGAATATAGAAAGCGGCTCTGCCATTTTTGTTGGCCATCTCAACCAACGCTTTAACTTCTGATGAAACCCTTGTTCCGTAACCACACCAAAAAAGTTTGCCTGAACCTTTCGTCGAATAAACTTGCTGCAAAGCATTCATAAGTGACTGGTCTCGCCCGCTGTATCCCATAACAATTAAATCTCGGTTGGTTAGTTCATGCAGCAATGCCTTTACCAGTTCACCGTCTTGCGAATCAAGTTCTTTCTCTGTGTTTTTTAGCGCCCCATATTTATAGTCACCATGTAAAGCGATGCATAGGAGCTCCTTGTCAACATCGCCACGGTATATCCTACCCGAGGTTTCTGCGGTTATTTCTATGGGAACGAGCGGACTGTATTGATGTGCACACTTCAGTGTCATACCATCAAAATTTGTTGTCCACACACTTTTTATTATGTTTTCTAACGCGAGCAAAGAAATCAGATGGTATCCCAAGCTTGGATCATGGTTTGACACTAAGTGCTGAAAGTATTTCCGGCGATCATCCGCTATTGGGTATGCCTTTTCCGCAAAATACGAGTACTCCTCTGCGCTATTCTCTGCCGGGTATATATTTTGTGAATCGATCCACCGCTGAATAACTCTGCGGACACCCTCAGACTTGGAATTGTCAAAGTTTCCAATTGCACCTGGGTTTTGCGATAAATAGATTTCACGTTTCCAATCCCAAATGCAGTCTGCTGCCGATGGGATTCCCGACTCAATAGATGCACCTGCACCGAGTAGCAAAGAATGTGGAGTATCTATATTTTGTTTTATTGACCTTAAAAACTCATCTAATTGAAGTATCTGCATATCCATACCCCCATTCTTTGCTCTAAAATTTTGCTTTATATCCTGGCTTCAACAGCAGGCAATGATGCAAGTAAAAAATACATCGTGTTATTCTTTTCTCAATGCCTTGTACAATTCCTGGGCCATTGCTTCCTGAACTTTCTGATAGAAATCCGGGTCGTTAAACAATTTCGCAAAGGAGTCGTTGTTATCAAGGAAACACTGGGTCACAATATCGCGGAACTTATCAGGGAACAGAGACCGCACGAACATTTCGGTACTGTTGTCCTTGGCATATTTTCTGAACTTCTTAACCTCAGAGTCCCTCATGAACATCTGATAGATCCCCTCGATGATGACGCGGTCGGCATCGGTGAAGTTACCGCTGAAGCGTTCATTCACCTTATCGATGATGCTCTGAAGGGTATCTTTTTTCTTGTTTGGCGCCTTCGGAGCGGTACTACCGCCGGGGACGAACGCCGGCGGCTTTTCATCCAGAACGATTGCTCCACGGAAGGTCTCCGTGAGGGATGCGTACTCCAGCTTGATTTTGTCCTCGATATTACCAATATCCTCGCTACCAATTCTCGGAAGAAGTCTGATGAGGTGCAGAGTATACTGATATTCGTTGAACAAATCCCTGTCATGGAGCCGTACCAACTGTGTGACAAACGCATAAGCCTTATTGAACTTACGCACATAGTCCCGAACGGTATAGCGGTCCTCCTCGCTCAAATCCATGTACCGTGCAATTACGGGGCGGAACATACCAGCCAGTCTGCCAAGCGCAGTGGCATCCTGTTCCTTGCTCGCTTGGGTTGCCATAAATTTGTTGAAGGCTTCTACATCCTCGAAGTTGTACAGCATGAAATCCCGAATCTTATTGCGGAGGTCATAGACTCTGTTCAAATCTGTGCTGCCCTCGAGGGTAGTGGTTTCATAGTACGGCAGGAACGCTCCCTTGATGTCTTCCTCGGTGTTTTCGAAGTCCAGAACAAAGGTGCTGTTCTTACCGAAAGTGGTTCTGTTAAGACGGGAGAGGGTCTGAACGGCGGTCACATCACGCAGTTTTTTGTCCACATACATGGTGTGGAGCAGCGGTTCATCAAATCCGGTCTGGTACTTGTTCGCAACGACCAGAATGTTGTACTGGCTACTGTGGAACGCCTTACGGAACTTCTTGTCAGTGGTGATGTACTTGCCGTTCTCGTCCAGGTTCATGGTTGCCTCGGTGAAAGGCTTCTCGCTCGGATAATCATCCAGCGTTACTTCCCCGGAGAACGCAATCATAACATCACAGCCAACGCACTGCTCGGCATGGTCGGCGAGGTATTTCTTGATTGCGAGATAATAGCGGACTGCGTTTGCGCGGCTGTCTGCTACGACCATGGCCTTGCCCTTGCCGCCAATCTGATAACGGCAGTTTTCCAGGAAGTTGGTCATGATCATCTCTGTCTTTTGAGCGATGGTATAACCGTGCTGCTTATAATACTTAAACAGCGCACGGGAAGCTTGACCCTCAATGAGTTCCGGGTTATCCTCGGACACGCGAATCAGCCTGAACGCCTCTTTGACTGTGGTATAGTTTGCCAACACATCCAGAATATAACCTTCCTCGATGGCCTGCCGCATAGAGTACACATGGAACGGAGCCTTGATGGGTTCACCTTCCAACGTCATTCCCACCACGGTACCGAAGGATTCCAGAGTCTGCCCCTTGGGGGTAGCGGTGAAGGCAAAGAAGGACTGATTGTCATGTCTACCCTGACCGATGACCGCATTGATGTACTCGTCTGTCAAATCCACTTCTTCCTCTTCGATTCCGGCTTCTTCGGCATACTCTTTGATAGCAACGCCAAGATCAATCAGACTACGGCGGAGAGATTTTGCACTTTCACCATTCTGTCCTTGGTGAGCCTCGTCGATGATGATGGCGAACTTGCGCCCACGGAATTTTTCCATATCCTTCTTGGCGAAGAGGAACTTTTGGATGGTGCAGATGATGATACGCTTTTTATCGTTGATGGCTTCTGCAAGACTGCGGGAGTTCTTCTTATCGTCAATTGCTTCCACCAGACCGACCTGATGTTCAAAGCTGTTGATGGTATCCTGCAACTGGCTGTCCAGTACCACACGGTTGGTGACCACAATAACGGAATCGAACAGACCGTTGTTCTCTGCATCGTGAACGGAGGCAAGACGGTATGCAATCCATGCAATGGAGTTGGATTTGCCGGAACCTGCAGAGTGCTGAATTAGATAGTTTGTGCCAACACCGTTCTGCCGTACATCAGCCATGATCTTACGCACCACATCGTACTGGTGGTAGCGCGGGAAAATCATCTTTTCCTTGGTGACAGTTTTAGTAACGCCGTTCTTGACCACTTCCTCCTTTTCCTTCACAAAGGAAATAAACCGATGGATGAGGTCGAGCAGACTGTCACGCTGTAGTACTTCCTCCCAGAGGTAGCTCGTGGCATAGCCGTTTGGATTCTGGGGATTGCCTGCGCCGCCAGTTACTCCCGCACCGTTGGAGCCTTGGTTAAACGGCAGGAATCGAGTGCTGCCATCTGCCAACTGCGTGGTCATCCATGCTTCATAAAGGTCAACGGCAAAGTAGACCAGGAAGCGGTGATTGAGACGAAATGCAAACTCTTTGGAGCCGCGGTCATGCTTAAACTGGTTGATGGCACAGACATAGTCCTGCCCAGTCAACTGATTCTTCAGTTCCAGAGCAACAACAGGAATACCGTTCACGGAAAGCACCATATCGATGGTGTTGGTGTTTGCCATCGTATAACGGAACTGACGGGTGCAGCCGAGGATGTTTGCTTCATAGCGTTCAGCATCAATGGGGTTCAGATCAGACTCCGGCTTAAAGAAGCAAACCTTCAGTTTGCAACCCATGTCCTCAATGCCATTGCGCAGGACATACAGCAGGCCCTGGTTGGAAATGGTAGTTTCCAAGCGATGATACAGCTTGTCCGCTGCGTTGACACCATAATACTTGTTGTACTTGGCCCATTCTTTGGGCTGAGTCTTGGCAATGAATTCACAGAGCACATCCATATAGATGCATTTGGAAACATCATGTTGACGAGTATGTACCCAATTGCCCCCGGCATCTTGTCCGCAAAACTGAGTGTAACCACCTTCCGGGGAAATCAGGAAGGATTCTATATCTCGCTCAAATCGCTTTTCGCTTTTGTCCATCATGATACCTCCTCTTGATCATCCTTGGTGTACTTTGTCGGACGGGCGCTGTACACAAAGTCTTCTACAATGTCAAGATCGTATTTCTGCAGCAGGGCACGGATAAAGCAAATACAGTCGTAAGCGGAGTAACCGGTGCTAATGTAGATGCCTGCATCCTTTTTCAGTTCTACCGGGTTTTTGACACCGGTTTCTTCGTAAGAGAATACAGGGTTCAGCCACGTTGGGAATTTCTCATGGTTCTTAGCCATGGCTTCAATGATGCTGCTATCCAGGTCAAAGAGCTTTCTTGCGACAGAGCGCACCATAAACGCAAAGCTGTCGACATTAACTCGCTCACCCAGCAGTTCGTAATAATCCACATGCTTATAGGTAGCATTGCGAGGATCTTCAACCGTATATAGAGTATATCTGGGATCACGGAATTCGATTTCCTGCTTCGGTTGCTCGATCGGGAACAACTTGAGGATCACCCCAGTCAATCGCTCCGCGCGTTTTTCAATCGTACGGGCATTCCAATCGGTTTTATCCATGACATCTTTGTTCAAAACGGTAACATGGGTATTCTTCTCAAGAAGCATTTCCTGCTTCTCATGGAACGGACTATCACCCAATTCGCTATTGTGAGCAGTAAGGGTCAAATTACCCAGTGTGTGCAGATACCGTTCTCTGACAGATGTCCAATCATCACCCAGCATTTTCTGCCATGCCGTGGATAGATTCTTATTTTGAGGCATGATATGCTCAATAGTCAGATTATCCATGACCAGTTTCTCCTTGCCTTGATTCTCAATGGTAGCAAGGATATATTTGCAGAGGGCATTCTTACGATACAGATTGCGTTCTTTCAATGCCTGCACAAAGTCAGCATCGCTGGGGATGGCATCCTTGGATGTCATCTGCAGCATAAAGGACACGATAGCATCGTAATAGTGCACCTTGTTTTCTTCTCTTGCGAAGATACGGCTGTAGAGGGTCTTGTACAAGCCACGCAGGGAGTTAGAACCGATCTCACAGATAAGACGGCGGATGCTGTAATGCAGCAGCAGATTCAGCACCTTGGCAAGTTCTGTCTTATCGATTACTCCGTTCTCATAGTCATCAAAGATATGGAACAGGAACAGATAGACCGTGGTTTGATTCAGTCTGCGCAGGCCATCCAAGGCACTATTGATTTCAGAACCCAGGCTCTCATCGCCATTAAGGAAGATGTGATACTGCTTTGCATAATGCAGAAGCTCACTGAGCATGGATTCGTTGGTGTACTGGCCGTTGAGGTAAATCTGCTTGAAGTCCCGGTATGCTTCGCTTTCCTTGGTGAAGCCATCCATCTTCATGTTCAGATAGTCCAGGAAGAAGCTTTCCATGCGGTCCTTGGACAGCAGCTCCTGCATGACCAGCCAGTATTCTTCGTACAGCCGTTCCTGATCGTCATCCGTCATCAGCACATAGTTGCGGATGAGGTCGGGCAGACCCAGCTTAATGCCAGTGGAGTTGATACGCTCGAAGATCTCCTGCGCATCGTCATCCTGGTCGAGCTTAATGTCGGCGCAGATCAGACTGTCCATGCCGTCGTGGATCATCATAATGGAGTTGTCGGGATCTTCAGCCAGGAAAGTAGCGATCAACTCTCTGAACAGCATATAGTTGTGATAAATGATGCCGTCCTTGCCCTTGTTCATCTTGTCAAGCTTTCCTGCCATGAGCAGCTGCAGCTGATCGTTGTCCGTCTTGACGGGTTTCAGCTTCAGCTTGCTCTTATCATCAAGGCCGTAGCGGTTGAACTTGTCCTCGTTGTAGAGGTATTTCTCCAATGCTGCTTTGTCCGCTTCATCCGTTGCAGAATCAGCCAGGGCCTTGATCAGAATGTAAAGGGTGGTGAAGCGCTGTTGACCGTCAATGATAATATACCGGTCGATATGTTTTCTTGTGGGCAGAGGGGCGTACACAAAGGAGCCGCAGAAGTGCAGCCGATCCTTCTCGAACGCAAGTACAATGTCCTCAAACAGCTTCTCGCACTGTTCACTGGTCCATGCATAGTCCCGCTGAAAAACCGGAATACAATATTGCTTTTTATTGGGCTGAATGTAGTCATTCAGCATTCTTCCGCTTTCAATTCTCATAAGCGTTTACTCCATTCTGTACTTCATAATCACGCTTCAAAGCATTCTTACCACGGTCTTTCAGACTATAGAGTCTGCTTATCCAACATACTCACAGTATAGTTTGTCCTTCTTGCGAAAGGGTCGCCTACCAGGAGACTTTTCTCTCGTTAGAGCAACGAAACGATATAGGGTATAAGGCCGATGGCTGCGCCGATAATAGCACAGACAATTCCAATGGCCCATTCTCGTCTGGTTACTCGCTTGGCAACCTTGATTTCTTCATTCAACCAATCTTCAAAGCCATCAAAATCTTCCATCTTGCGATATAGATTAGCGCCATCCGCCTGGAAGTCGTGAAGATATCCCCGTTCTTCAAGGAGGCACAAAATATCCTGATACTGCAGGGCATCGGCGTCGGAGAGTTGCAAATCCCTTCCGTCGCCAAGCAGCTTCTTAATCGCTTTAAGTTGTTTCTTCAAATCTGCCATAGGTGTATCTCCAATTTGGGGCTCATAGCATCTTATACGGAACCGTTTTTCACTGCGTCATAAAGCGGCTGGGGAATAAACGAATGGCGATGTGCTTGAGCCATGATATTTACGTTCCTGCTCATAATGTATTTCAGCTCATCGAGCAGAACTTTTCTCCCATCATATTCATCTGCTACCGCACCCAAAATTCCTTGTCTGGAGTAAATTGCCACTGCAATCCCAGGACTTAAAGGATAAAAAATACAAGTTGCAGGATTCGCAAGACCGTTGCGGAACAGACCAGTTTCCGTTTTTCCAATTCCTTCAACAAGCACCGGACTGTCGCTTGTAAGAAATGGCATGGTATCTCGGCGCGTATTGACATACACGACCCAAATACCGTCCTGCAGCATTTTGCAATAGCGGTCGAAGTTAGCTGGCTCAAAAGAATGATTAAGCATCAACTCTTTTTGGTATTGTTCGGGAAACTCCGTATTCATTATCTGCTCCCTGTGCTTTTCAACGAAAACAGGAGGTAATGTGGAGACCAGATCTTCCTTGACCTGTGCTGAGACTCTTGGATAAAGCACAGTTTTCACATAGTCAATGCTTTCAGGAATGCGCATCAGCTGTGCAATAATCAGTTTCGACAGAACTTGCTTGTCGTGTGCAGACAGAACAATTGTATCGGGGCAAGATAATGTAACCTTCGCGATGATATTCTCCATATCCTGTCCACACAGGGTATCAATCTCTCTTGCGAAATAATGCTCCCAATACTTTGGATCGTTCTTGTCCGTCACATCATAGTAATTCTTTATGCAGCCGACATTTACCGTTGAATCGGTGAAGAACCTCACATTGCCTTTATCGACAATTCGGGCCCCGATAATGGTGCGCTTGCCATCTTTCGTCCCGAATCTATCCAGATATCGTTTGGGAACTATGTGCTGATTGGTATAGTCCTTCGCCATTACATCACTTCCCGCTTGCCGGTGACATACTCATAAATAAGGGATTGCTTGTACTGTTCTAACTTTTCGATTTTTGCCTGCTTAATGGCAATTAGGTGGTCAATCTGAGAACATTTTTTATCAAGATAATCGGCTATTGCCTTTTGCTCTGTTAGTTCAGGATTTGGCAAAGGGCAAGAAGAAAGTAATTCGATATTCAAACCCACATAAACGCTGCCAGACAGATGGCTTGTTCTGTACTCAACAAAGCACCTTGAAAGCAAATAATACATAACATACCGATTGCACATTCTGCTGTTCAGGGTGATTTTAGCAACTTCTCTCGCAATGTTATATCCAGCCATCTCTTCGGGAACAACAGAACAACCACCTAAAGACCCTCTGACATTTACAAGTACTTCTCCACCAGCAAGAATAGTCCGAGCATATTCATTTGAGACTTCTCTGGTTACAGTTCTAATGTTATCCGGCTTAATAAATCCTTCCAATACATCGCTGCATCGAAGAACTTTTACACCGTTCACATCATCAGGGTCGTACAATTTGACGATGCCGTAAGAGATTCCATCAGTAGTCACAAATGCAAGTTTTCTTGTCATGTCCCAATGCTCTGGAATCTGTCCAATCCATTCTATTCCACTCTCCTTCATCGGAACGGTGTGGTCAAGGCCCTTAGTGACAACCTCAGTAATCAAGCTCTGCTTGTAGGCTTTCAGCTTTTCAATTTGAGATTGGACATTGGCAATGAGGGTATCAATCTGGGCACATTTCATGTCCAAATATTCACTAATTGCCAATTGATCCTCGTAGCTTGGAACTGGCAACATAAAATTAGAGAAGCTCTGTGCAGAGATTTCTTTAAATGTTGTCCCTGAGCCTAATAGTTCATACTGTTCTGTTGCTATGGACATAACATAGTAATAGAACTTTACAAAAGAGGTTCCTTTGTTGATACAGGAGAGGCATCCTTGATTTGTGCATAAATCTGCACTGTTTATTGCGACAGAACCAATGGGTGCCCGCTTTGAAAAGATGATACTTCCCGTTGGAACCATATTTGTACTGCAGGAATCAAACCCCATTTGTGTAAGATTCCTTCTACCAACCGCAACATACACATCTTTTGTTTTGTAATCGGCAGGGGTTATCCATCTGATGTTTCCATCCCAGTTTTCTGATTTTGCGCTTTCAGGTGTAGCACCGGAAATAATGGTAAACAAAAATTTTGTTGAAACAATTGCCCACTTCTCTGGTATCTCTCCAATCCACTGAACACCCCCATCCTTCATTTCACGCATTGCCAAACAACTCCTTCATGAGAATTGTTTCCTCATCCTCCAACGCCTTGATTTCCTCAAAAATCTCCGCAGAAGGCGTAGGCTGTGTGAATTTGTAGAACAGCCGGGTGAAGGGAACCTCATAGCCGATTTTATCCTTTGCTGGGTCGATATAGGCCAGCGGGTTATAGGGCAGGACATTTTTCTTCATATAGGTGTCCCGGTCTTCGGACAGGGGGATAATTTCTGTATCAGAAGCACCCTTGACCGGCTGCTTCTTGCCCTTCTTCAAAACAGGCTTGCCTTTGGCATCTGCCTGGGCGGTTTCCACCGTCACCTTGGTGAAGCCGAAGAAACTGTTGTCAAACACCTTGGATTCCACCGCAAGTCCGTTTTCCTCGTAGGTTTCATCTACGAAGCCCTCATAGGCACGGAGGATGAGATCGATGCAGGCATCATCCAGGTCAACACGCTTGGAGCCGATGTTTTTGCGCCGTTTTACGAAACACTTGCTGGCATCGATTAGCTGCACCTTGCCGCCGCGGTGTATGGGCTTGCCCTTGGTGATGACCCAAATGTAGGTAGAGATGCCCGTGTTGTAAAACAGGTCTGTGGGCAACTGGATAATGGCTTCTACCAGATCGCCTTCAATGACATAGCGGCGGATTTCAGATGCACCGGAGCCCGCATCACCTGTGAACAAGGAAGAGCCGTTCTGAATGATTGCCATTCTGCCGGAGCCGGGTTTCAGCTTTTTCACGCCGTTCAGCATAAACAGCATCTGACCATCGGAGATAGCAGGCAGACCGGGACCGAAACGACCGTCAAATCCCTTTTTAGCTTCTGCTTCAACCTGGGTCTTTTCGCGCTTCCAGTCGATACCGAAGGGCGGATTGGAAATGATGTAGTCGAACTCATAGCCGGTAAAGGCATCGTCACTCAAAGTGTCGCCATACTTCATGCCGGATGCATTGCCGCCTTTGATGAGCATATCAGCCTTTGCGATAGCATAAGTTTCGGGGTTGAACTCCTGACCAAAGCAGGTCAAAGCAGCATCCTCGCTGATAGCCTGCAGGCGCTCGGTCAGACAACCAAGCATCTGGGAAGTGCCCATAGCCATATCGTAGGCTGTCTTGGTGCAGCCTTCCTCCATGATCTCAGCCTTTTCAGGAGCCACCAACAGTTCGGTCATTAGATAGATAATGTCACGGCTGGTGAAGTGAGCACCGGCCTGTTCGTCATAAGACTCGGAGAATTTCCGAATTAGTTCTTCAAAGATGTAGCCCATGTCTGCGGAAGTGATCTTCTCAGGGGACATATCAGCTTTTGCAGAGTTGAACTCCTGCAGGGTCACGAACAAAACGCCACCTTTGACCATCAGCTTGACGGTGTTGGCAAAGTCGAAGTTTTCGATAATGTCCTTGATGTTGGAAGAGAAACCTTGCAGATAGGCATCGAAGTTACTCTCAACATTGTCGGGGTCGGCGATCAGCTTGGCAAAATCATAGTTGCTTGTGCTGTAGAAATCGTACTGCGCCACACGGCACAGAATACCGTCACGGGCAGCGCCCTCGACATGCTGTGCGTCCAGCTTCTTTGCCATCTCCACAACAGCAGCCTTGGTAGGCTTCAAAGCGTCATCAAAACGCTTCAGTACAGTCATGGGGAGAATGACCTTGCCGTACTCGTGGGGCTTGAACAGGCCCACCAAGTGAGTGGCAATTTCCCAGATTAGATTGGCCTTCGCCTGTATGTTTGCATTTGTCTGCTTTTGCAGTTCACTCATAGACATAACAGAGGTGTTCCTCCTTACTTGATTTCCCATACGAATGTTGCCGTGTCACTCGCACCAATATCATCAGGGTCGATATCGATGGATTTTGCCATCAAAGGCATAGCGTCCTCGCAACACTCATAACGGGTATGGGAGGAGATATCCAGTTCTCCCCAATTGTAGTCAATGGCAATGAGGTCACCCATTGTAACACCGGATGCTTTGCATAGGATCTCGGCTTTTTTCTTTGCATTGGCGGCGGCGGAGCGGAGCATTTCCTCATTGATTGCAGTCGCATCCTTCACGGTAAAAGCCACCGAAAGCTGCGGGTGAGACAGACAACCTGCAATAGCGGAAAGCGCCAAGGACAGTCTGCCCATATCAAAATCAAAAGCGAGTTTCAGATTGTGGGTCACTTCATATCCGCGGAATACGCTCTGATAATTACCGTTGCGGTCTTTCACACGGTCATAGTCCGTGCGGACACTAAAGTTCGTGGTCTTAACAGAATCCTTTTCAAAGCCTATACCACACAGCGTTTCATTGAGTTGCTGGATATGGTCGGCAGCCATATCCATTGCCTTATCGTAATCCTTATGCTTGGATTCCAAAGTCATGGAAAACACCACATAATCGGGCTTTGCGGATACTTTGCCAATGCCCTTTACAGTAATCGTTCTTGCCATTTATCGCCACCTCCGTTTTATGGAGACTTTTGCAATCTCCCATATTAGCATTTTACAGGCTTACGTGTCCCAAAAAACGGACTTAATCCTGAGTAGACTCTTTTATATACTCAACAATATCTCTATTAGAACAGTTACGCCTTCAACCGATAGGTTCTGTTACGGTTACTGCCTTCAGCGACAACGATTCCTTCTGCAATCAATTCATTCAGATAGTCTCTTGTGCGAGACGGTTTCAGGCCGATATACTCAGCAATCGAGGAGGCTTTTGCTTCGGGGTTGTCGGTAAGATACGCAATAATGGTTTCCTTCATTTTTGCGTTTATCGCCGATTTTTTATCGCCGATTTTTATCGCCGATTTTTTGTCGCCGATTTTTTCGAATGGGAGCGTCAGTATTGTTCTCTCTGGCTCAAGCTGTTCTGTGACAGCAGGCACTACCCACCCCTGCTCACGCCAGGCACCAAAAATGAGGGGGATACCGCTGCCAGAGCGCTCACCGATATCGATCAGATTGAACATCTTCAGCATGGTCCCGTTGCGGGGGTCGGATACGCCGCCGCTTTTAGCTGCGTCGACCTCGATGCGGAAACCGCCGGGATTCGCCATGGTGATGGAATCACGCTTTTTGATGATGACCAGGCCTTGTCTGCCGTAATAATCGGCATGAACCAGGCAATTTGCCAATGCTTCCCGGAGTGCCTGATGCACAGGGGTATCATCCACTCTGGTGCCGCCATCCATTTTAAACGGCACCTTAATGTCCTGAATCAGCTTGTTGTAGACCCGGAAATAGAAGTCATACACATTGCCGCTCCAGTCGCCGGAAGAAGATATGATACGGTCAGTCCAACGGGTATCAGCGTCATACTGTTCCTGATAGTCCAGAAAGTAAGCGTTGAATTCTCGCACAATATCGTATTCGTTGCCGAACATGAGAAGTCCGGCAGAAGTGGGATGCTTCTTTCCATTAGAGCCGATGCCCACAGCACCCAGCTTCAGGAGAAAATCTTCGTCCTCCAGCGCTTCCCACACATGGCCGGGGCGGGAGAGGCGCATTCTCTGGCGATAGCTGCGGATGCTTTCTCTGTTGAACACCGTCAAGTCCATTTCATTCAGGATGAGCATGTCCTGGGTTTTCACGGAAGCATCCCGCACCATGGCCTGATATTCCTCCTTGGTGCAGCGATAGTCGCCCTCACCGTTGCGGCGGTAGGTGCAGAGCGGATTGCCGTCCACATACACCGGTTTATAGGAGCGTTCCGCGCGGGGAACATTGATGACCACGATATGATTGCCGTCGACTTCCTGCACAAATACATCCTTGGAGGACAGCACATTCACGCTGGTCTTGTTGGGATTGTTGACGATGTCCCAGAACTCCTTGATGAGTCTGTCAGGGTCTGGCAGATCTACCGTGTGCAAGGATTTATCCGCCCATTCTTCCACGCCCAACAGGATAATGCCGCCGTGGGTATTGGCAAAAGCGGAATAGGTTTCCCAAATGCTCTTGGGAAGCCCGCCAAGGGCTTTCTTGGCCTCAATACGATTATTCTCCCGATATTGCTCGATTTTGGAAAAGTCAATCATGGTTTTCCTCCTTTACGAGCTCTATGATATCGCAGAAGTCGCAATCCAGCACGGTACAGATTTTCATCAGGATTTCTGTACTGACATGCTGGTTCTTGCCCAGTTTGGCAAGGGCGGTCGTAGACATACCGGTAGCCAGACGCAGATCCTTCTTTTTCATGTTTTTATCAATCAGGAGTTTCCACAGCTTATTATAACAAATCGTCATCGTAACACCTCGTGTCAGAGTATACACTAATACGGGTTAATTCTAACACAGCAGCTTCAGTTTGTCTATTGAAAATCCAATTTTCAGATTCGTGATATCCTTTCCAGACGAGAGATTTTGAATTATAAACTGGCAAAGGATAACCGCAGGAATGCTTTTTTGCTCTCCTGCGGTTATTTCTTTGTTTATGCGGCGCAATTTTTGAGGTCAGCCCATGATGCCGATTTTATTGCCGTTCTCGTACATATCCTCGGCGTACTCGACATGGTTGGGGCCTTCACTTCGTATCCAGCCGAAGCCGGGGACATAGACTATATCCGCCAGTTCGTTATCGTTAGCTATTGGCTCCGGTGCCGATTCAGACTGCGTAGGATGTACCGGAGCGGGTTCTGTCTGCATAGGAGGTGCAGTTTTTTGTTCCGCTTCGAATTGCTTTTCTATTTCCGGTGCAGGGATGGGCAACTCCTTGGCGACCACTTCCGGGGCTGATTCAGCTTCCGGCATTCCCGACTCTTGCTTTTCTGTGATTGCTGGCAATATTAGTTCTTCCAGCTCCGGAAGTGTCGGCCGTGGAGTGGTCACGTTGGCCGTTTCGCTCGGCGTGGGTGGTTTCTCGACCTTTTCGGTCTGTGGCCACACGGCGGCACACAGGGCGAGACAGGCGGTGATTGCAGTAGTAACGATGAATCTCCTTTTCATTTCATTCATTCTCCTCCCAATGTAAATTTTCTTATGCCCTGCGGCGTTTCACCAGGGCGCATGAATTCGTTTGTGTCATCTTCGACTAACATAGAAATTATCAGAGCTGTCTCAAGCCCGTCAATAAAGCTATCAAGGTCTGCATCGCTATTGAGAAAATTCTTGTCTTCCGCAATTTGAAGCAGGTTTTGTCGTTCGATAGCCACCATCATTTTCACCATCGCATGATACCGCTCCACATTTTCTTTCTTTTTTTCAGGATCGGTCTGCGGTTTGTGAAATCGATCATACACTGCTCGCCATAGTTTATCACTCATGTAGTTTCCTCCTTATGATGTTCCTTTTGAGATATGAAACGAGCGCCCAGTCTCCCGGTTTGGCAGGAGGCTAAGCGCTCGTTTTCACAATTATTCAGTTCTGCGGACAGCTTCCACGCCAGTGTAAATCCTGAGATGAAGCTGCAGTCGTACAACTCTTTGAGTAATCTGTATTTCATGGGCTTCGCCTCCTTGTGACACAAACATATACCACACCTTTTGCGGAATAGCTGTTATGAAATGACATTTTTCAATCGAAAAAGTCAACGAACTTTTACC